>OFRB01000019.1_pt1 | contig 48392 bp, 66 predicted proteins | sample 1543021 | NCBI WGS metagenome assembly OFRB01 (sample SAMN07774230, study PRJEB24372) | wastewater metagenome | isolation source: Exp Tend CN 0WW | collected 2016-02
AATGTTCGTAAATCCAATCTGGTGCCTCTGCTATATTTTTTGAAAGATCAGCTTCCGCACCATACCAAATTATGAATCCTCCTTCTGATCTTAAATCACAACCTTCTATAAATCCCACTTTGTTCCCAGGATCTTTATCAGGATTATATTTAAAGAATAAGTGAGCACCACCTGAAGGTGTGCGCTGATATAAAGTATCAGGTATTGGTAAATTTAATTTTTGAATTGTTTCAAAACCATTTTTATTTTTAACATCAATATCAAGAACTAGTATCCCGTTTTGTTTTCCACAAGGAATACCAAAGAAAGTAAGTCTATCTCTAAAAACTTCTTGCCATAGTTTAATTTGATTCGGATCATTACTGGACTTATTCCTCCATTGGTTGATTAAAGGAACTTTTTGTTTTTCATGATTGATTGTCGCTGGAAAGATTTTAAAGTTCATATTCTCGTCTCTTTCGTTTGTCTCATTAAAAAGCCAATTGGAAGTAGAGACATACTTGTCATCTTCTGGATCAGAGAAGACTATCCAATCAGCAAAAAATTTAGTTTCTTAAAACTTTTATTAGATCGTCAACTGAATTGATCATTGATGCGATACCACCTTTTGATTTTACCCAGTTAATAAAATTATTCTGTTCGTGTTCCCTTTTATTGTTGGTAGACTTCCAAGTTGATGACTTAACCTCAATAGCTGTGAAGACTGCTACTTTTCTACCTATCATATCAGATGTTATGGTTATCTCAGTCCAACCAATTAGATCTGAGGACTTATAAGGTTGATTAGGTGACACAAATCCGAGACCATATCGTATAAGTCTACCTGTTTTATCTACGCACGCTCCGCTGTTATTACGAAGTAAAATACATCCGTGCTTCGGTGCTTCCAATTGAATTAATTGCTGTATTTCCGATTCCGATTTCATCCTTTATTTCCCCCATTATTTGTAACATCTCTGCTTTTTTCATACTCAGTGCCCCTGTAATACTCATATCAAAAGTTAAATAAAATTTCTTATGTATCTGTCTATCGCTGTATCCCCAATGTTTCATTTTCCCCGCCCAAGTTGCGATAGTTTCAGCTAACTCTTTTTGTGTTTCAATTCGTTCTTGTTGGTTTCTCATTGCTCTTATCCCAGCAGGAGTTCCGGCAGCATGAGACACTCTGTTAGCTATGTCTTCAGGTGACTCTAACATAACCTCAGCTTCTAACTCTCTTATTGTATCAGGGTCTAGTAACATCAAGTCACCGTCAACTTGAATAAGTGCTTCTCTTGCAGAGGTCCCACCTGCCCTATTATATTGTTGGATATACTCAGTTCCACAGTAAGGACACTCTGTTAATGCTCGGTCATAAGGAGCATTACACATATGATTTGAACAAATTCTAATAAAGTTGGTAGTGTCTCTGCGTTTTACAATACGGTCTAAAGTCCAGACTCTTCTTTGATCAGGAAGTCCATGATTTTTAATATTACCAACATGATCAATGATCAAGGCATGAGGTTTACCTTTTATGATTCTTAATGCACGACCTATCATTTGTAAAAATTTACCAATAGACATTGTAGGACGAGCCATTGATACAACTTCAATACCAGGAACATCGAACCCTTCATCAAACAGATCGACATTAATTAATACTTCTAAATCTTTTTCAGCAAAATCAATGATAGCTGTAGCTCGTTCTAAATCAGGAGTTTCACCTGTAACAGTTTTAGCTTTTACACCCTTAGCTAGAAATTCTTTTTCAATTTTAAAAGCTGCTTCAATATCTGTAGCAAATACAATTCCCTTTTTACCTTTAGCAAATTTTAAATAATTCTCTACCACGTCACCAATAATATGTGACTCTCGACTTGCAAGTGACATGGCTTCTCTAGTGAAATCAGAACCTTCATTTGCTTTTTTTAAATGCTTCTCATAATCCCCTGGTGGAACAACAATTTTATACTTAGATAAAAACCCTTCAGCAATTAACCATTTAGTTGAAGGTCCTATGATCATCGTATCAAATAAGCCATCAGCATGACTACCAAGACCACGCTTATCAAGTCGTTGTGGAGTAGCAGTAAACCCTATACCTATTGCATTTGGAAAATGAGAGATAGCTTTACCCCATTTATTATTTTTTAAAACGTGAGCTGCCTCATCTTGTATCCAAACTTTAATTTCTTTAGCCCACTTTGCATGATTCTCAATTCTAGAATTTAAGGTATCAACAGAAACGACAGTAATAGGTGCTCGGTAATTATACCATTCTTTACCTGTAGCTCTGCGCTGAGCTGCAATTATTTGTAAGATTACAGGTCGAGGTGCTATAATATTGTGCTGTATATTAGATCTTGAGAGAGTTACGGACAATTGAGATACCAACTCTTTACGATGAACAGATATAACTGTGGGCATTGATTTGGTAATTCCAAAATCATGAGCAATAGAGCACATCACTATAGATTTACCTGAGTTATGAACAATAATGTCGTTTGCTGTAAAACTAGATGTTTCAGAACCTACCACATCATATGTATCAACCATTCCAAATTGTTCTATCTTAACAACAACTTCCCACTTGATCACACCTTGACTAAACTTAGAATAATTTTCATGAGCGTGAACTTTTTGATGTTCCTCTTTGGTAATAGCTGTTAAATTTTCTGGTCGATTATCTTTATGATCTCCGTTAATGTGATGAATTTCATGAGTAGCAGGGTTCATATATTTCATCTGACTTGATTTTATAGGATCTGTTTGAAGTATTTTTTTAAAATCTTCCAATGATAATCCGTTAAGTTTTGATTCGTAAATTGCTCGATGACGCTCAATGGATTTAAACGGTTTATCTGTAAGTCTTTTAGGAGTAACCAATCTAGCATAAGGATGAAAAGGAATTCTTGAAAACACATGATCCCAAGGTTTTATATACGAACCTTTATCAGATTTAATTGGTTTAGGGGTATCTACTGCCCACATTTTACCCAGCATATCTTTAGCTTCAGTCCAACCTTCTTGAGAAAAAATTTGATGATCTGGTGTTAGAATTATAGATCGGTTCTGTGAAGAAACTTTGATACACTGTTTAATTCCTGAGAATACAATACCTCCAGTAGCTTCAATAAGTCCAACTGAACCGTAATCAGGTTTAAATCCTCTGAATTTCGTTTTTATGTTTTGATTTCTTCTAGAATCGAATTGATTTTTGTATTCATTAGCTATGTTATTTTGATAACCAATACAAGCTCTGTTAACTCTAATTAGAGTAGAACCTGCTACACATCCAGTTGGACACACAGCCAATGGAGTTTTAAACCCTTCGTCTAAAGCTTTGTAAATTTTATCTTTTAAATCTTGTTGATAAGTCCTGAGAGTAAACGTCATAAGTTGAGACACCCTGCTTTACTTTAATCTAGTTTGGCAATTAATAACGCTCCGTTCATTCATTTATTTATTTTCTTGCCGACAAATGATAAGATGATTTAAGAGTTATGAACTAAATAAAAGGAGTTATAAAAATGAATATGAAAATTACAGTTAGCTTTGAAGCTACATCAATGGCAAATTTAAAAGACCAATTACTTGAAGCATTTGGAAGTATTAGCGCAGGTGGTGGAGAGATTGCAAAACATACAGGTTTTGACCCTGCTGTAGAAGGTCCTTATAGTGGACCAAACGAACCTCATAATATAGCTAAAGAACAGTTTATGAAAGGTGTTGTTGAAGCTCTCACACCTGCTGAAATAAACCCTGTCATAACGTCGCAACAAGAAGTTATGGAACAAACACACATTGACGGTCATAGAGTATCAAACGGATCAGTATGGGTTCCGGTTGAAGGTAGATCAAATGCGTTCACAGGTATTCCAATGGATAGATATTTAGCTCAGAAAGCTGCTAAAGAAGCAGGTGGTGAGTTAGATTCTAAAGGAGTTGCTTGGGATGCTAGTATCCATACATCTACCAAAGTTAAAACACAATCCGGTGAGTGGAAAAAGCGACCAGTTAGAGGAGCGGTTAAAGAAACTGTTGAAGCTGCACCTGCACAACAACCTGTTAAGGTTTACATTCCACCAGCTCCAACAACTACTCAACCTGTTGAAATGCCTTTTGCACCTGTCGCTCCAACACCAGTAGAGCCTGTAATTCCTGTAACAGAGAGTTTAGCTCCTGCTGTAGGTAGTGCTCCTGATATGTATAGCTTCGACTCGTTTAAAAAAGGTTTAGGTTTAGCTATTGTTAGATTAGTTAATCAAAAAAAGATTGATCAAAATGATATCCTAGCACTAGCTCAACACTTCCAAGTTAATGATCTTTTTGACTTAGGTAAAGATGCACATACAGCTAGTTGTAAAATTCTTTTTGATCATTTCGTAAATCAAGGTTTAATCATCGGAGTATAACATGAGAGAAATAAGATGTTCTTCTTTAAGTAGATATATGAAGTGTCCAGGCTTTGCTAAGTTTAGAGATTTACCTGAGAGTGAAACTAATTTGGCAGCAGAAGAAGGAACAGCAGCAGGTGAACTTTTACAAGCAATGCTTGAACAAAGAACCACTAAACCAAATGTTGCTACGGTAGCTAAAAATAATTATAGATTTGATAGTGACATGTATTTCCATGTCACTCCAATTGCTCAAGAGATTCTTGATAAAAATGTTCAAGTATTTTGTGAGCAAAGGATTGATTGGCAAGCTCACCAAGATGTAGTTATCAGAGGTCAGTTTGATATTTGTTATCAGATAGACGATACCCTCCATATAGAAGACTTAAAATATGGTTGGGTACTCGTCGATGTGGAAGAGAATTGGCAATTACTTGGTTATGCAATTGGTAAAGTTTTACAGATGGAAATACAACTAAGACCTAAATTTATTGAGTTTAAAATTCATCAACCAAGACCTCATCATGAAGACGGTAGGTCAAGAGAATGGAAAATATCACTTGATGAAATGATAGGTTATCACCAAAAAATTGTTGTTCAAATGGAGCTGATTGCTAACAACGCAGGTGACTTAGTTACAGGGTCTCATTGTAAGTATTGTCCAGCAGCAGGTCAAAATTGTACTGCATTTAATAAAGCTGTTAACAATGCTCTTGATGTAACTATGAGTGAGTTCAAACAAGACTCTTTAAATGAATCACAAATTGCTGATCAGTTGATAATTTTACAAAGAGCTTCAGAACTTATTAAAATTAAGTATGACTCTTTAGATCAACTTGCTTGCAGTAAACTTAAGGAAGGTAAATTAATTCCTGGGTTTGGTTTAGAAGAGAAATATGGTGATAGATCTTGGCTTCCTGATGTAAGTCCTGATGTTATCCAAATGATAACAGGTAAGGATATTATTGAAAAAGTTATGATGACTCCTGCTAAAGCTGAGAAAATGGGAGTTAATAAAAAGATGGTTGAGTCGTTAGTAACTAGGAAATTTACAGGCGTTAAAGTGGCTCGTAAGGATTTTACAAAAGATGCTGCTAAGGTATTTGGAAATAATAAATAACAAAAAAGGAGAATTTATGGCAAGTGAAGGAAGAAATATAGTAACACAAGGAAGAGTTGTTTGGTTAGCTGCAAAAGATATCTTTTCAGGTGCTCAACGTAAGGACGCTACAGGTAGATTATTAACCAATGAAAAAGGTGAACCGTCTATGCAATATGGTTTTGGTTTAGCAGTACCTAAACCTGTTCAAGGTTCATCACCTGAGACAGTTAAAAACTTTACAGACATTTGGGAAGCTATGCACTTAGAAGCTGCTAGTCTTTATCAAAGTGGTCAAATCCCACCAGGGTTTTCAATGAAATATAAAGACGGTGATGGTGTGGATCACAACGGTCAACCATTCAACACTCGTGAAGGTTATGCAGGATGTTTGGTATTTGCATTAACTACAACACTACCTCTTAAGTTTTTTAAATATGAGGGTGGAGCTTATGTCCAAATTAATGACGGTATTAAATGTGGTGACTATGTTCAGGTTCAAATAGGAATTAAAGGTCATTTACCAAAACCAGGAACTCAAGGTAAACCAGGACTTTATTTAAACCCAGGTTTAACGCTGTTCCTTGCCGCTGGTAAAGAGATCGTTAACGCTCCTAATGTAGATGCAGTCTTTGGAAGTCAAGCACCTAAAGCGGTTTTTGAGATCCCTGCATATCAAGCACCACAAAGTTTTGCTGGAATGGCACAAGCTCAACAAGCTCCTGCTGCACCTGCATGGGGTGGTCAACCTAATCAAGCAGTGTTACCTCCTCAATTCCAGGCACCACCAATGGCACCACCAGTGCATAATTATGCACCACAGGCTCCTGCGGCTCCTCAGAACTTTGGTGTGCCACCTATGGGAAACGGGTTTGCCGCTCCTATGCCGAGCTTTGGGCAACCTCCTCAGTATGGAAACCCTGTAAATACGCAGGTCGCTCCATCGGTTCCTTCTAACGGCTTCCCTTTTCCAGGACAGAGATAGGACTTTATGAAAACCACTGATGTCAAATTCTACGTTTACGATTTGGAAACTTATGGAAATTGTTTTACTTTCACAGGTAAATTTAGAGGAGACTCTCGAATCCAAACATTTGAAATCTCATCTAGAAAAAATATGAGATCTGAATTGATTCAGTGGTTGAATTATTTAAAGTCTGAAAAAGCTATAATGGTGGGATTTAACAACCTTGGTTTTGATTATCCAATCATAGACAATATGTTAAACTCACCTTATACTTTCGACGCAATTAAAGCTTACCAATTATGTCAGCAAATTATTAACTCTGGTGATCACAATTTAAACCATGCTGTCAGATATGAGAACCGTCACGTCGATCAACTTGATGTTTTTAAAATGAATCATTTCGACAACTCAGCGAAACGTACCTCATTAAAGTCTCTTCAATTTGCAATGAGATCAGATAGTGTTGAAGACTTACCTTTTGAAGTTGGAAAGATTTTAACTCATGATGAAATGGACACACTGATTCAATACAACGTGCATGATGTTACTGAGACAGAGAAGTTTTTAGAGATCTGTATGCCAGCGGTGCAAATGAGATTCGATCTATTGGAGAGTGGAGTAGTTAAAGGTGATGTCTTAAATTATAATGATGTTAAAATTGGTGAACAATATTTGGTTAATAAAATTGGTAGACAGAAATGTTACTCAGGTCCAAAACCTAAACAAAGTTTTAGAAGTGAGATCCAATTTAGAAACATTATATTACCAAAGATAAGTTTTAATACTGATACTTGTAATGAGGTTCTTGACTGGTTTAAAACTCTGGTAGTTTATCCCACTAAAAAAGATGGTGAGAAACCTAAGAAGACTGTTGAATTTGGTGGTATTGATTTCGTATTTGGTCTTGGTGGGGTTCATGCTTCCGTTGAGTCAAAGGTGTTCAAATCAGATAAAGATTTTGTGATCAAAGACGTAGACGTTTCAGGGATGTATCCTGCTGTAGCTATTGCTAATAACTTTTATCCTGAGCATTTAGGTCAAGACTTTTTGATTCACTATAAGCAATTACAGATTGATAGAAAGCAGCACAAAAAAGGAACGACGATGAACGCCGTTTTGAAACTTGCAGGTAATGGAGTTTATGGAAAATCGAACGATGTGTATTCATGCTTTTATGATCCTCAGTATACTTTTAGTGTTACTGTTAATGGACAGCTTCAGGCTTTACAACTAGCTGAGAGATTTGCAACTATTCCAGGACTGCAATTAATTCAAGCTAACACTGATGGTATCACAGCTTTGGTTCCTAGAAATTTATTATGGGCTTTTGAGTTCCATAAAGCTGAATGGCAAAGAGAAACCTTACTTGCACTTGAAGAAGTTGAATATCAAAAGATGTGGATAAGAGATGTGAATAATTACGCGGCTCTTAAGACCGATGGGACTACCAAATTAAAGGGTGCTTATTGGTATCCTAGATCCATTGATGAGTATGAAGGTTACTGGAATAAGGACTACTCAATGCTGGTTGTTCAAAGATGTGCTGAGATGATGCTCGTGCATGATATGAATCCCGAAGCTATCATTGGATGCTTTACTGACAAGTTTGATTTCATGAAGCGATACAAAACAAATGCAGCTTCTAAAGTTTATATCGGTGACAAGCTTTGTCCTAAGACAGTTAGATATTATGTGTCTACCAAAGGTGAAGAGATGAAAAAGATTGATCCACCTAGAGGCGAGCAAGGTGCTTACAAACGAAAGAATGGATTAAGTGATAAAACATTTAATGATATTTTAAACTCAATTCCTAAAGGGCAATGGGATACAAGAATCCACACGGGTAACAAATCTACTTATCAAGAAGTGACAACAGGGATTGAAGCAGGTAGAAAAGTTAAAATATGTAATAAGGCTTCTGACTTTGATCGAAATGACATTGACTGGGAATATTACATTGAAGAAGTTAAAAAATTATATATCAAGGAGTAAAGATGTTTTCACCTATTCAGGAAAAAATTATTAAGGTTATTAAAGAATGTGAACTGATAACAATTCAAGAGATTGCCAAAGAAGTTTACAAAGGTTCTAAAAATAAACCATTGTCACCAAACAACTCTGTCGTATCAGCTATTAGTTATATCAATTTAAAGTGTCATAAGAACAAACTTAATTGGATAATTGACGGTGAAGGTATTGGTAGAAAAGGTAAGACTGTTAGAATAAAGAAGGTAAAATAATGGGACTAGTAATAAATATTTTACCTGCCGCTAAACATGGTGAGATCAATCAAAAATTCACCCTTTAGCACAAAGGTGAAAAGATCCACATGACTTTTTTTAAAAAGAGAAATAACTATAAAATAGATTTTGATAATCCAAACTTTAGAGTTACTTGGCAAATCGAAGAATTAACAACGTCTACGAGGGACGAAGATAGGACGATAGACAGCAAATGATCCGCTCGGTCCACCATCATCTGCTGGTGGGAAATAAGTTCCTGCGAAATAAGATTTAGTAAAGTAGCCACCTGGAAACATTAAGTCACATCCTTAGTTACTACAGACCTGTTTCCATTAGCATCAACAGTCGCAACGATTCTATCTTTGGTATCGTTAATGTCTCGAATGGTAATTGTAGAAGTTCCTGCACCTGATAATTTACCTGCAAGTGAAGCTGCTATAAGTCTCATCGATTCTCTTAAGCTAAACCCCACCTCGATGTCTTGGTTATCAAGCGTCTCCATTGAAGTACCCAAGTTGGTAGCTCGCGATGAAATCGCCGCATCTAAATATAAATCAACTACTGCTTTAATTGCAGCAACGTCGCTTGATTCAGCAAGCTGCACTTCTGCGCCGGCGAATAAATTAACATTGCCATTGTCACCAAGATTTAACTCTACTGGAGTCGCCTGCGTCTTCATTATTACCGTACCGCCTGAATTATATCTGATGTAGTAAACGCTTTGTTGGAAATAATTAGATGCCGAAAACGTATGAGATCCTGGACCAGTGAATGTAAATAAAGTTGAGTCGTCGCTAACTAGCTTCATCTCAACGTAGTCTGTAGCTTCAATTCCGCGAATCGTTAATGATGCGTCGGGAGCCACATAGCTATTGTCGATGTTTGTGGGCATGTAGATTTTATTGATGATTCTAGTTGAATCGTCAGTAGTCGCCGTGATCTTTATTTTCATATAAAAGCCATCATCTGAGTCGTAGCCAGTAAGCGCGGATAGAGCAGCGTTTAGGTTGGCTCCACTTAATGCTTGGTATGAACCGTAAGATCCAGTAGGCGTTTTTACTACAAATTCAAACGATAAACTTGTAGGAGCAGTTGTAGTGTTTGAACTTAAGACGCCGCCTTCGGTGTAAGAAAAACCAGGAGATGCATTTTGAAACGAAGTCACTCCGTGCATTACAAAGCTTGATTCGACTTCAATTACGTTGCCATTTGTGGGTATCTCAATACCACCGGCTTGGTCATACTGAATACCTGTAGTTACCCCTGAAAATATTAATTCTGTATATTCTCCAAATGGCCCGCATACGACGTTTCCAGTTGTCGGGCTTAAACCAAGATCCACTTGATTCGAAAAAGCATAGTTTACAGATCCAGCCATTGTAGTAGATACACCTGATCCGGTACAAGGCAACAAGTCATACTCATTACTTTTTGAGCCTTCATTAGTGGCCGAACCAGACGCTAAGCTTAGTCTACAATTAAGTACTTTATTTGCACTCATTAAAGACGTTGACGGTGCATTTACTATGATGCTTCCAGTTCTAAAATTTGAAAATGTAGAATTGTAAACTTCTAAAGCGGTTCCATTTCCAGGCTCTATAATTCCAAGTGAGGCATTGTTACCGTTATAATTTGCATTGAATATTTGAACGCTATTTGACAACCCATCCGCGTTAAACAGTTGACTTCGTGGAGCCGTCACGCCTGCATTGCTAAGACCTACTATTTTAATGTTTTGAGCATTACTAAATGCAATAAGGATATCTGCTAGCGCTGTCTGTTGTGTAGTACCATGCTCCGCGCAGTACTTCAGGTTTGTTATAATCAAATTACTGACATTGGTTATTTCTAGCCTGCCGCCAACTATTGTTAAATTATCTATTTGTGCTGTATTGCCAACTTTTGGTAACAAAAATGTTAATGTTAATGCTTCATCACTTGTTGCGCTTCTACCTGGCTTTCTTGCAAACCATAGATTTTCAAGAAGCACTACCGATAAACATGCTGATATTAAATTTTTGCTGGCTCCAGTAACAAGGCCAGAGGTATATGATGAAATGTTTCTAGCTGATAGATCCCCATTGATACCTGAGATACTAAATATTACTGCCGTTGCCGTTTGCTCTGTATCTGGACATAAAGCCAATCCGTCAATAGTTAGATTGCTATTAGTGTTGGTATTTGAGAACTGTCCGCAAAAACCACAGTGTTGTAATACTGCCTCACCAGGTCCGCTATTTGCGCAATAAATAGCATTGGAACATGATACCCAACTCCAATACAACCGTCCAGTTGAGGCGGCATCTATCAGTGTACGGGTGGATGGAGTGGCATTGTTTGAATTAGAATGTAAATATATGTTTGGTATTCTAACCTTTGCTCCGCTTACTATTGATTTTCCATTTGTGTTGTCACCGCAAGTAAGTTGTCTAGTTGATCCATCCCAAAACAAAACCATACCATCATCAAGAGCACCAAAATCAGTTTGAAGCTGCGTAACTGTATACCCAGCTGTAGGGATAACGACCCAAGGAATATAAACACCACTACCTGATGCTGTTTCAACTTCCACATAACTTGGATATGGAATTGTGTTTAACGGTGATGCAGAGAAAGAGAACGTTTGTGTTGATCCGTTACCGGTTCCTATTTCAATCGCGGCACCTATGCATTCAAAAATGCCGTTCTTTTCAAACTGAAAATCTTTACTGTTTCCAGATAGCTTAACAACCAATGGAGTCGTGGTAGAATTATTTACTATTTTTAATTTACCCGAGGTAATACACTGGATAGTTCCTGGAAGTGTTGCAAGCTTTGTAACGTCTCCAGCCACTTGTGCATCTATCGTTAATACCGCACCTGAATTAATGGTTAATGTTTCTGCTGAGGCATAAGATACTGCGTTTAGATTGGTATCTGCTGATATTGTGGCCATTATTCACCAACTATCTGTGTAATTTCTAAAACTTGAACTGTTGAAACTTCAGTATTTACATAGGAAGAAATAACCTGCTCCATATCACATTTTACTTGTTCAAGATTTATTTCTCCCGAGCTTCTTGGTAGTGCTGTAATTTTAACTTTAATTTGTAACTCGTATTCAAACATAAAATCCCCTAACTATATGATGAAGCGACTCTTGTTAAATACCGCCTTTAATTTTTTCTAAAGCTTCGTTAACTTCTTTTAATTTAAGTTCGCTTGCACTTACTTTTTCTTCGCTAGCTTTGATTTCTAAAACTAGACCTTGAAGTTTGGCATCATACTTTTTAATTTTGTCATCTATTAGAGTATCGATCTCTTTAGACTTAGATTGAGCGTCAGCAACTATTTGTGCAGCTTTAGCTTCTGCATCGCCAAGGATTTTAACAACCTTTAATTCACTATCTACAAGCGTTGAAGACAAATTATCTTTGGTAACTTCAAATTCTTTTTCTAAAACTTCTTTGCTTTCTTTTAAAGCTTCGCAATCATTAAAGAGTTTAGATTTTTTGTCTTCTAGTTCTACAACGTAAGTTTCTAAACTATCAACCTTGTCCATCTCAGAAGATAACTCAATCAAACCGTTAAACATAACTTGAAGTCGTTTGATATTCTCTGAAGCATCTTTAAATTTGCTCATGTTATTTTCTCCCTACTAAAAGTAAGTCACAGTTAATTGATACAGCCGCTCCCCCAGATACAGAAGGTCGCATATATTTGGTAACTTGAAGGACTTGTTTTAATCCTGCTGAAGTGAATGAAACCGCTGCACCTGCTGGATCGGTTAATGTCACCCAATCAGTACCATTATTAGAACCTTGAAGAACTACAGTAGCACCTCCAAACGTACCAGACGCTTGAAATGATCTATCTGATAATCCAACACCCACAACAGGTTTACCTGTGTCACTGGTTGCTAGAGCAGTCCATGTGGCTAATGAAGCTTTACCGTAAAGTGTATTTACTTCTGTACTTGTGTCATTTATAACTGCCATGCTATTCTCCTATTTAATCTATTATCTCAAAGTGAGGTCGATCTAAAAACGAATCGTTACTAAAGTTTCGATCATTATTAAAGTCACCACCCCATCGTAACCTAATTCCCATTTTAGATGCAATACCTATTACAAAACCAGCAAAGAATATATGTTGTTTACCGTCTTGCCAATTAATAGGGAAAGGTAAGCAGTCAATGGCTTTTGAGGGATTTGAATTATGCTTCGACTTTGGATATCTAAGTTTAGAAAATCCTTTCATGAAAGCTTCGTTCTGATCTTTCTCACCGCGATGACCACAAATAACTGTGCAGTCGTAATATTTAATTACTTCATTAAAAACTCTTTGCAATCTTTCATCGCAAGTTTGTAGTTTCTCTAATGAGGATTGTGAAAATTTAAACACTATTTACTCGCTTTACATTCATCTAGTTTTTTCTGATAATACGCTTCTATGTTTTTAATGTGATCAATTACTTTAGGGAAGTCACTACCTTTAAATCCAAACACCCCAGCACACTGAGATATTGGATGATCAACTATAGGTGAGAATTTTAAATTTTTAATATCGTCAATTTTGTACTCACCACAAAGAAACTCACCGTTCTCAGGGTTGATAGCAGTCTCCCAAACCTTTACTTCCGAATCTAATCTGGGAGCATCAGGTTCAAGACAACCGTTAAGAGTTACTAGAATTGATAAGATTAACAGCAGCTTTAATTTGTTCAGCTCTAGTCTTGGCTTCAAAATACGCTTGTGCATTCTTTCCATTTCTAATCCCTTCAAGTCGTTCTTTTTCAGCCAACTCTTTTGAGTATGCCAAATTATTAGCTGATTCGGTAACTGCCCACTTAAGGGCAGCTAAACCAAATTGCGTCATTAAGTTTACTAACCACGCAGGTACAACCATTACAGTTTCATACCTTTAATTAAATCAACTAAAGCTGCTTTAGCAGGACCAGATAAAACAGGTACTACCACATCGTCTACTTTATTTTCTGAATTAGCTGCTACAGCTAAACTAACTTTTTCAAGTGCATTGGCAATTTCAATACAAGCAGCTTTAACGTGTACTTCGATGCCTTCTTTTTGTTCTTGTGTAAATTCCATTTAAATCTCCTATTTTTTTTGCCGCATAATTGCTAGCAAAATATTATAAATTAACTCTAAGATAGATCCTGATTTAGTTTTATCTGTTCTACCAAGATAAAACTCTACTATAGCAAAACCTACAGTTACAATAATAAAAACGTAGTCATTAATAGAACATGAACTGACACTCATTCTTCATGGTTCCTTACATCCATCTTTCCTTCAAGTCTTGCTATTGCTTGAAGTAATTGATTAAGTGTGGTCTGTATAGAGTCAATTTTAGACCACATTGCTAAGTCTTTCTCTTTAACAGAGATGACAAGTTTTGAATGATCTTTGTCTAAGTAAGCAACTTTAGATTCAAGTCGGATAAACCAAACTACTCCGAATCCAAAGCATCCAAAGATAGGCCATAATTTTAATATTAAATCAATTTCCGACATGAACTCCCCTATCATTTAAATTAAAACGGTGCAGTGACAACAGGAAAACCACCAAACCCATTGCCACCCACCAATTGATTACCTACTCCAAAAAGGCTTATCGCAAGCCCACTCTTTTTCATTGACGTTAACAACTTGATCACAGTTTTTATAAACTCCACGACCCCATGTTGCACAACCTGTTAATCCTAATAATGCTAATAATAAAATCCATTTCATTTTAACTCCTTGGTTACAAATCTAACTTTTCCGTTTTTAATTCTTTCAAAATGTATTTTCTCGACGCCCATTAATTTCAAAGCGTTAATCACTTCATCCCAGTATTTAGGATCTAACTCACCATCACCATTTTTTGTAAGTGACGTGATCCTTGCCTCTGTGTCGTTATTAAATAATTCAACATCCATAGAAAAATCATAAGGATCACCAAAGTTAATGAACTTATCACCACCCTTGATTGCGTATGCATTTTCTAACTTCTTGATGTGAATCATTTTATTAACTCAATTTCTACATAGTTCAATGCAGCGCTTGTCGTAAGCGTTGTTGCGCCAGCTGTTCTTGTATTTGCAATTTGAATATCAATGTAATCGTCAGCGTTCATTCTGACTTTGCATTTTCCTTTTACTGGCACTGCATCTGTGGTTGATGCCCATATTGGAGGATCGTCGAATGTGCAATAGGCGCTTCCATTTTTAAATATATTACCGTAAGCAGCATTTCCAGCGGTCCACGCAGATGTGCTATAATGAGTCATTACGTAAATATTGTAATCACCTGCAATATTGGCTGTAAATCTCCAAGATGCTCCCGTTGTCACTGACCCAAAATCATCCCAGTCTTTCGTTCCAAAATCCACTATTGTATTTGTCGCCGTGTTTGGAATTGATTGACCCACGGCCGTTGTATATCTTGCAGATAATCTTGCAGTCGCACTTATTGTGGTTGGGGATTGGAGTTTTTCAATAATAACTCTTGTTGCATTAGTACTATAAGATAAGTTACCTCCCGAGTTTTGATACCCTTGAATAACTATTGTATCGCCAGCTTTTAAATTAGTAACTGTTTGATTTAGCAGACAAAAATTATCATCTAGTGAGTGTGCTGCAATTCCACTAGTAACGGGATAAGTAGTTCCTCCAGCAATGATTCTAGCAGCTCGAATACCTACTCCGTTTGCCGCAAAAACTACGGCTCCTGAAACTCTATAGTCGCCTGAACTTGGGATTGTATAAGTACCATTTAAAAAAGATGCAGTAGAATCTTTTACTGTTGTCCATGTAGAACTAGGAAGCGTTTGCCAATTACCTGTAGATGTGTGTGTTGCTGATGCTAGTGCAAAGACACCATTTATCAATCGCCCATCATACCCATCGCTGACCTGGACAGAGCTGCTCCAGCCTGTGATAGGGACTTTGAAATATCCATTTACAAAATCACTAGCTCCAAAAGCAATCGGAGTTGTCCCGTCTACAACTGAAGGTTCGTTTACATAAGTACCAGATGCCCCAAGGTTAATACCAATTATACTGACAGTTGAATTATATCTTAATGAGAAATGATAAAGTGCAGAACCAGAGTCATTTATTCTTCCAAATCCTATCTCTTCTTGAGTCCCTGTTGATAATAATTTAGTCGTATCAATGGTATAACCACTTGGAATGTTTGCAGTGAAGTTACCAGATGGAGCACCAGACGTAGCCGCTTGGAATTTAACTTCCATGTCTTGCCCAGCTCTTCTCCAAAGACCAGTCCATGTTGTATTGGTTGACCATGTGCCTGTCGGAGTATAGCTCTGCCAATCACCAATCGTCGTGCCAGCCAAAAATGTACTTAATCTAAATCCAACTTCAGCTTTAACAACCCATGCGCTATTTGCAAACTCCGAAATAAATCCAATTAGCTTTAACTGTGTAGTGTCATAGTTAACTTGAAACTCACCCTCAACCCAGTCAGAGTTTGTTGTTGAATTTGAAAACATTTTAAAAGTGCTTGGCTCTGTGTAAGTCCAAGTTGAACCGTTATATTGACCAACATACCAAATTAAACTTGAATCTGTCGGACTCGATCCATTGCTTCCAGCAACAAATGTTCCACTTACAACTTTATAATCAATTCTAGTCTTCAGCCTTTTGGTCTGATAACCAGAATCAATATTTATAGTTCTTTCAATAGCTCTACCTTGTCTAGAGGCGCCACTTGATTTAGTAAGTAAAAATGAATTAGTTCCAAATAGAGGACTTGAACTTGAAGTTGTAATCGCAAAAGTTCCAGCACCACTTGAGCTTGTAAAAGTTCCAGCAGGACGTGTTGCCGCTGAATAACTTCCTTCTACAAAGTTAGTAATTCCAGCTTCGGCGTCACCGTCAAAAATTAAATTATCAGCATTAACAGGATCTATCCATTTTATCCCATTGGTCTGTGTTGAATCAGCAGCAAGTAGCTGCCCATTTGTTCCAACACCTTGTCTTGCGGTTGTTGCGGAAGCTGTGGCAACGTATAAGTCACCTTTAGTTGTCAGTGTAGAGCGCAGTTGTTTGGCGTTAAGTTGAGTTTGAATCCCACCTGTAACGCCTGATAAATATCCTGCTTCTGTAGCTGTCGTAGCTGAAGCTGCCAAATTACTAGAAGCATCGGTTACCAATAGTCTAGAAGCTGTTATTGTTGTTCCAATGGTTCCAGCAAAACCAGGGTTATTCTCATCGGCTTTAGCATCTAAAGCTGATTGTAGGTCAGTTTGGTCACTTAGAAATCCTGTTATAGATCCCCAAGTTCCTCCACCTCCACCAGCAGAGCTTTCCAATACGTCCCAAGTTCCAGCAGCACTACCAGCAGCTCTTAAGTGAACTTCAGCTTGAGTACCGACTTCTATAGTAATCAAAGGATTATTACTGGCATCCTCAACATCAATTGCTACAGTTGATCTGTTGATAATTAAGAACTTCCTACCAAGTGGTAGAGTTGTAGCATCGGGTAAATCAATTGTTTGAGTTAGAGTACCTATTACAATTTGCTTAGTTTCACTGGCTACAGTTAAAGTAGTCGTTCCAGCCGCCGACGTAATTGTTGTAAACCCCTCAATGAGCGCAGGACCTTTGATGTAGGTACCTGCTCCTAAAACATTAAGAGAGAATAAAATTGCTAATATTAAAAATTTAAATTTGTTCTTTTGCATCATATATCACCTTATAGTTTCCTGAGTCGGTTAATGTGTTAAATACGATTGTAAAACCTGAAGTTGTTCTTGCGCTAACGTAACCTTGTAAAAATATAGGACTAGAGTCTATTTCGTTTAAAAAACTAAAACTGGGAATATAACTAGCGTCTGGTGTAATTGAAGAGAATGCTACTGTATGAGAAGCAGCACCATTAGCTATGTTATCTATTCCAGATCTTAATAATCCTAAACCAGTAGCACCTGTGGCTCCTGTCGCACCAGTGGCACCCGTAGCGCCTGTGGCCCCTGTCGCACCCGTTGGTCCTGCTGGTCCAGTAGGTCCTGTGTCACCCACAAATGTAGATCTAGGCACCGCTTCAAATCCATCACCCGTTGAGTTAACTGCAATTACAGCATCCGCTACCAACTCAATGTCCATATTAAAGGCATCAGCATCAGTTTGGTTGACTAATTTACCTAATATTGGAGCACGTTTAGCAAGATAAGCTACGGCCTGTAATTGAACGACTATAGCATCCAGAGCTGCTTCAAACTGTTCTAATGTCCAATGCTTCCTGGCTTTAAAACCTTTGGTCTGCGTGGGTTCATTAGCATCTAAAATAATGTATAAATTATAGTCAGAATCTAGAGGATCAATAAGATCAACTTGCCCACCATAATCATCGTTTATTGTTACAGAGGATAGATAAGTTAAGTCATCACCATCCACTTCCCAAACAACAACATTTGCGTCCGTTGTTTTAACGATTTTAATCTGGGACTTACTTACAGCTTTGAAATTAAAAGTGTAAGCGGATAAAATACCCGTTCCAATATAATCTGATCTAGGTTGATAACTTGGTATACTCATATTTAAATCCTTTATTTATTTATTTTCTTTGTCAATCTTTCATCAGCCGCCACACTTTTAATTAATAACCAGTCTTTAAATTGACCAATAGTTAAATCTTTTGGAATGTCGTTTTCTTCTAAAGTCTTATCATCGACTAAAGTATTGATTTTAACTTTGTCATCTTCAATTAAAATCTCGACAGCTTTATCTGGACCTAAAATATGAGCAGCATAAATATTCTCAACAGAAGGTTCTAGTCCAGCTACTCCCATTAGTTCTACGTTTTGTTTTGTTACAAATTCAAAAGCTTTCTGCTGCTGTTCAGGGTTTGAAGAAACTCGACCATTTTCAGTAAGTCCTAATTCTGGACGTTCCTGTATCAATTTGTTCCAAGACTTTTCAGTAAATTGGTAAATCCCTGATGCTCCTGTTTTTTCATTGTAAGCATAAGAATCTGTCTGACTTATCATTTCTTTCAAAGTCGTGTAAGATTCTTGAGGGATCTCAATAGCTTTAGGGTTAAGTCTATCGTTTATTTCGTTAATTTGATCTTTGAAATCTTGAGGTATTTGTTCGTAGTTTTTATTAATGTCGTCTACAACATCGGTTAAACGATCCAATGGACCTTTTTTAAGATAATCTGAATCTTTCTTCTCTTTAACAAAAGTGTTATAAAAAGCACCTGTAGGAATTTTAAGAAAGAAACCTGTAGCGTTCCAAAGTGCTCTTTCACCTTTTGCATTTATTTCTCTTCCATCATACCAATCAGTAACATAACCTAGATAATCTATAAGTGAACCAACACTTGTAACTACATCCGTTAACGCAGAGGTTAGAGGAATATTAACATTTACAGGTTTACCTCTGTACATTTGAAGAGCATAGTTCATATCTCTTATTATTGGTAACGTATCAAGCATAGCATCTGTAGATTGTTTTAATATAAATTTACTCCAAGCACCTGTAAATCCTGCTAAATCTTTTTCTTCTTCATCACCTGGTAATACTTTTCCTCTAGCTATTTGCTCCCATACTTTCATAGCAGTTACCACCATTATGAAACTACCAAAACCTAGAAGACCTTGACTATAATTACCTTTAGAAAACTCGCTTCTTATTTGTCTACTCTTAGCGATTGTAGCATTGTAAACATTGTTTAAATCGTTATAAAAAAGCATAAAGATTCGAGCGTGTTTATCTAACTGAGCAGGTGACAAGTTGCGAATATCATTTGAAGTCTGAGTAGCCTCAGTAACATTTGAAGCATATTTAGAAGCTTCTACATGATTACCTTTAATATGTTCTAAACCAGGAGCCTTACCGTCCATAGCCTGTTGGTAAGCTGACAGAGTTACCAATACTTTATTTACCTTATCGACTTCAGCGAGCATCCTATAGGACTGATCAACTATGAAATCTCTAGTTGTCACTAAAGGATCAATCTTAGTTTTAATTTTAGGAATCATTTCGTTCAAAGTCGTTGAAGCATTTTTTGTAATATCTTCTGTATATTTACTTATCGCAGGATTAATCTCTTCAGCAAATTGATAAAATTGAGAAATTGAACCAGGGTTTTGAGATATTAAGTTAATAGTTTTACTTAAATAAAATCCCCCTGAAACAGCTCCCATTTTATTAACAGCTAAACCTAAAGAGGCAGGTTGGATTAAAACTGAAGTAACTTTACCAGCAATAGCAACTGTTTGGATACCTGAAGTAAATTCTGTAATCATATTGAACACAGGATCTCTAGAATAATTATTATCTACTTCCTCAGCAGTTCTAATATAAGTATCTACTATGTTCCCGTATCCGTCTTTACCTACGACTGAACCAATACTCTCTCTGATTTTTTTATCTGATAAAAGTTTAACAGCATCAGCAATTGTTTCACGATGAGTTAAATCGTGAATAACCTGGTTTAAAGAATAACCAATAACATTTAAATCTAATGTCAAAAAGTCATCGTTACCAGTTCTAGATTCTAAGTGACCTTGTTCAGTCATAGCTCGTCCGTAATAATTTTGTTTGAAATTATCAAGACGATTCATTTCACCTGTACCTTGAGATTCTTTAGCTTTTACTTTCATAAAATCAGAGAGTCTAGCTATAGGATAATAACCACCAGGATACTCTTTACCACGAGCAGTAAAAGGTTTTGCTTCAACCCATTTGACATCTGTTCCTTCTGTACGCTTCTGAAGCTCACTCATTTCAGGTTTAAAAGATTCGTAAATATTCCATATATTTTGAACAAGTGCTGTGTGTTTATCTTCTAAATAAGTATCTAAAATTGTTCTTAGTTCGTCTCTAGTTAGTCCGAATTTCTCAAGCTCAGTAATATTTCCTTCATTGCCAAAATTAAGTTCCATTGAGAAAAGTCTAGCTTTGGATATTCTACCTTCTGCATTGATTGTAGGTTTACCTTTTAAAGCATCAACGATCACAAATTCACTTGCTAAATTTTCCCACTCCTCTTTACCAAAAGCTTCAATAAGTTTTTCTAAATGGGTTTGAGTTTCTTTAATCAGTTTCTTTTTTCTATTACTTGCATCAACTAAAGGTCTCCAAAATAAATCATTAAAGAGACCACCAGACTTACCATCGTCCAGTTTCTCGATGATATGTTGAGTTCTCTCTAAATAACTTTTTAATTTTAAAACACTATCAGCTTTCCTAGACCACCAAGAATCTTTTGATTCTTGAGATACTTCTACTTTTTTAGGATCGTAGTCGAAAACTTTTCTAGCTGTCTCATCGACTAACTTACCTATTCTCTCGATAGTTTGAAGACCTTTGATATTCTCGAACTTTTTAAATAGTTTATTTTTAAATTTGGCATCATGAAGAACTTTTGTTAAAGCTTCTTTAATCTGTCTAACTTGTTCGACTGTTAAGTCTTGAAGATCTAGTCTTTGATCCTGAAATCTTTCAGGTATGTTAAATTCACTCTCGACACCTGTAGCAACTTTAGAAACCCATTTATTAAATGAACCTCTAACGTCTTTTGTACTCTCTCTAGAAGTAAGGTTAAAATTGCTCAGGATCTCCATAGCGGCGTCATGATACAAAGGTCCAGCATCTTTTAACTCTTGAATAACAGAAGCTTTGTTGAACTTCCTAAAGAATCTAATGGCTCTATTGGTCTCACCAATTGCAAGTTGAGTCTGTTGAGCTAGAGCGATATTTTTAACTACTGCATCTAAATTAGTAAAAGCTTTTTCAACTTGATTCTTTAAAATCGCATCAGCAGCAATTCTTTCAGATTTTCTCTCACCCACTTTAAATTGATTAACATTTAAATCTTTTATTAAAGTTTTAGAAATTGTGTCTTTAGCTTCATACCTTACTTTATTAATTGAAGGTGTGATCATAAACTTTTTAAACCCTGCTTTGGTAGATGACCAAAACTTAGTTCTCATTATATCCATGGACTTAAGAGCATTAGTAAGTCTTGCATCGTAAGCTTTTTGAATACCTACTGTGTTTAAACCTGTTTGATCTTTAGCTTCTTGAGCAAGATCAGCTTTACGAACCTCAGTTCTTTGGTTAGCTATTTCTTCTCTAGTAGGTGTTTGAGATAAAAGATTTAATAATTCACCACCATTAGCAAAACCTAAAAGAGCAGCAGAGGTATTTAAATCTGTTCCACCTTTAACAAACACTTTATTTTTCTTAAGACGTTCATCTTTTAAAAAAGGTTTTAATTCTTCAGGTAAAGTTTTAGGATCAATAGCTAAAGGTGAATAACCTTCTTTAACCTGAAACCCTTCCAATGATTGAAGTATTGGATCGTTAGGTAAAGCTTTAAAATTTGTAAATCTATCTACTATTACCAAATCAGGATTGTTTTCTAATCTTTGTAACTGTGCTTCTTTTTCAGCTTCTATTAATTCCGTCATAGCAACATCCATGACTTGATTCATTTCAAATTCAGCAGAGTCATTAATATTATCTACAATTTCTTGTCGAGATTTTAACTGATCATTTAAGAATTTAGTCTTCTCACCCTCACTCATATAAGGGGTGATAGCTTTATCCATATTGGTTAAATCAGTGTATTCAGCTTCACCGAACACGTCACTTGCAGGGTAAACAGCAGAAGGTTGTTCAGGATCTAAAGCTTCCTGAATCATCTTAGTATCTTCAGGAGTAGCCTCAGGAGCTTGAAGTTTATCAAATACAGCCATTCTTTTTATATCAGCTTCGTTAACCTTAGTTAAAAATTCTTGTGCCTGTTGAGCATTAGCGGCCTCAGGTGAGAGTTTATAAAGATCATGCAGCTCAGGGTATTCCATAGTAATTGGAAAGAACTCATGAGCATTTACTTTGATTGGTGCATTTAAAGCCGCTGTAGCTTGTCCAGTTGGATCAATAATATTTCTGATGGCTTCAGCCTTTTGAGGATTATTAGCCCACGCTTGAAGAGCTTCTTTGTCTAAAAATACATTCTTAACACCTAGGGACTCAAGAGTTGTTTTTAAAAATCCTGAAGCTTCAGTAGATTTACCTACTTCAGTCTCTTTTAAACTTTCCATCCCATTTCTCATGTCATCAACAAAGTCTAAAATGTCGATGGCTTTCTTTTGATTATCCAATATCTGAACATTAGATCTTGCTTTAACAGCAGCAGCCGGAGTCACTATCCCTGCACCCGTAGCTAAACCTGTAATACCTGCACCTAAAGCTCTTGGTACAATTCCCTGTAAAGCATCACGATTAACACCTGATACAAGGTCGGTTAAATCTTGAGCTACACTTGTTAGAGCTTCTTCTTTGAACTCACTAGCTCCACCTTTAAGAATAGAACCAAACATATTAAGTAATATTTTTTTACTACTATCTCTACCGAAGGATTTGGTAAGTTGAGTTTCTAAATTTTTAAAGATACCTAAAGTTCCTACTTTTTCCATAGCAACTTCAATACCACCCTTAGCTAGTGCATTTGGTAAACTTTGAGTCGGAGTTAAACCTTTAGCTTGGTTCTCAATGTTAGATTGAGTAGCTGTCTGCACCCCTGCGTAAGTCATACCAGCTATAGGTCCAGCAGCTACGCTTGTAGCCAGTAAACCTGCCAAATTAGGAATTGCTCCTGCAACACTGACAGCTAATGACGCTCCTGCATTTTCATAATCACCTTGTGAAATTACATCTTCCAAAGATTTAATAGTTGCGGGAATTTCTGCTCTAAAAGTTTTAGCTAATTCAGTGTAGTGTTTAGCTACAGGGTTATTACTTAAACTCTCAGGAGCTTTAATCTCTTCTTGACCTCTAAGACTTCTTAATAAATTAGCAGGGTAAAAATACGCATCATAAAGTAATGAAGGAATTTGAGAAGTCGTTGCAATTGTTTGAGCTGATTCAGCTCCAAGACTTGCAACAGCAGCATCGAAAAGATTAACTTCTTTTCTAGTCTCTAAGAATTTATTAACAAGTTCTTCATTCTTTCTAGGTTTTTCAACTTTGAAATCTCTTCTATCTCTTAATTCATTTTCCATATCGTAAAGACTAAGAGCATCGTCATCTGTAAAGTTCTTAGGATCTTTTTGAAATTTAGTTTTTAAAAGATTTACTTTTTGTGAAAGATCTACTCCATCAACTCGCTCTTTAGCTTCTGTGAAAATATTTTCTATTTGAGATAAAGACTTAAGATCATTTTTAACTAATGAGGTATGTTCAGCAGAGAATGAACTATAAGCTGCCACCCCTTTAGTTACATTTGTTGTTCGTTTTAATATATCGGCTTCAGTCTCATAAAAAGGTTTATTCTCTTTATAAACATCAGGTGACATATTAAAAAGTCTTGAGTCATTAATATTTTGAGCTGCTTCCTGTGGTGTAGAATTAGCAAACTGTAGTTGGTTTTCTATGTCAGCCATTATAATTTTTCCTTTTTCCTAAATGCTTCAAGTTCTTGAGCAGAAGGACTTTTCTTATTTTTCTGAATATAAAGTCTTATGGCCGATTTCTTAGATACTTGATCATCTAATGTTTCAACATTCTCAAGAGTGTTCTGTTGTCTCTTTGGTGCAAAAAATCCACCAAAGAATCCTCCACCGCTATCGTCTTTAAATGTTTCAGATTTCTTTTTATCAGCAGCAAATTTTTGAACATATTTTACTTGTTCTGCATAAGGTAGATTTGAAAATTTATCCATTTGATCTACCAATTCATTATTTGCATCTGTTATTTTTTTCTTATCTTTGTTGTTATACTTACCGTCAATAGACTTAATATAACCTACAGCTTGTAGTTGCTTGGTAAGTTGAGTTCCCATATTGGTCATCATACTTCGCTCTTCAGCTGTAGTTTGAGGGGAATTAAATTTCTCGTAAAGTTTTCTAGCTCTAGTTGCATCTGTTTTATTTAAACCAGAAATAGATGCAAAAAACTTATCAGGTTCCATACCCTTAAGATCCCCATTTTGAAAAGTTTCATAAAACTTTATTAGAGTATCTTTGTTGGATTCTTTAGGTTGAATCACCATATTTATCAAAGCTGTTTTTTGTTTAACAGTCATATTAGGAAGTAAAGGTGCAATCATAGGATCGTTTTCCATATCAATCACAGCATTAAATTTATTGGTACTATTCATTCTATTGAACACAGTTTGAGAAGCCGCTTTAAAGTTTTGTTCTTCTGATCGGTTTTGTAAATTTTGTTTATGTCGTGATTGAGAATCAATCGCTTCGTACGCTTTAGCTTTAGTCTCAGGATCATCGGCAAATTTCTTATTAAGATAATTTTCAATTTGACCTGATGTCATTCTAGACGTTTCTGCAACAGCTTGAAAAGCTTCCTGAGTTCTCTTCTTGTCACCAATAGCTTTAGTTACGTTATCTTGTTTAGCTGCATCTATGTAATTGTAATACTTAGCGTGAAGAGCTTCAGCAAGATCAGGTCTATTAGAAGCATTTAAATTATTAATAGCAGACACCAAACCATCACTCGTAGCCTTAGCTATTTCTAAGTTAATGGTATTGGTAGCAACTTGATTACCGTTTTCATCTCTGGTAACAGCTCCAAATTTCTCACCATGAGTTTTATAAAGATTACCAATTCTACCTATGATTGAATCTATAGACTTAAAACTGCTCTCATCTTTTGGATCTATATAAGAGGAAGCGGTCATTAAATCTTGTGAGGTAATTTTAACAGCATCGTCTGTAACTCTTCTATCATACTCATAGTATTGACCAGAGTAAGCTGTGTTACTTTTCATTTTATAGCTAGTAGCAACGTCACTGAGTTGATTAATAATTGCTTGCTTACCTCTAGCTGTCATGTTGGGATTTTTATTTAAAATCTCTTCGTATTTTAAATTTAGATTCTCATTAAATTGAGAATAAGCGTGAGTAGGATCACCTTGTTGAACTTTGGCTTTGTTAAGTTCAGAGTTCAAATAAATATTATATTCATTAGCAGCAGCCTTAGAAGCCGTATCAATAACAGCATCTTCTTGAGCTTGAAAATATTTAAGTTGTTGAGCAGCTACGTCTGTTAACGCCTTACTTTGTATTCCTGTGGCACTTGTAGCATCAGGGATATTGACTGTATTTTGACCTGCTGGTGCAGGACCTTGAGGTTCAAATCTATTTATTTTAGGTACTTGTATTCCAGCCATTATGCTTTCTCCTGAGGTGCCCAACCATAATAAGCATTGTAATTAAAATTATCTGCTCCACCTTTTAAAGGTGCTTCAAATGCTATAGAACCTTTATCTATAGCCTTACCTGTTTTTCCATAATTCTCATAACCTGTTAAAGCGTCCCCTGCACCACCTATGATTGCAGCATTTCTAGTCGCTACAGCTTTGGTCTCAGCAGCATTAAAATTTAAAGTGCTTTGAGTTTTTGAGTTATTAACTTGTTGTTTAATACCCATAGCTTTTTGATGAGCTTGTGCTTGGATATCTAATAAATTTAAGTCAGCAGCTACTCGGTTTTGTGATTGAACGTCTCTAGCTGTACCAAAATTAGGATCAACATCTGCTGCGATATAAGCCGTTCGTCCAGCGGCTAGGTTAGCATCAATGGCACTTTGGTATCTAGCTTGCTCAGTGTAACCTTGTTGCTCAGCTCTGAAAGCATCTAGCTCAGCTTGCTCAATATTAAATTTATCTAACTCTTTTTGTAACTCTGCTTGTCTTTGGATACTATTAGCTTGCTGAACACCCTGCAAGAGCTTCAACCCAGCTATAGCGGCGTATATTAAAGGTGCGGCCATTAATCCTCCTATCGTTTATATTCGACTTGAATATCAGGAGTAATTGAAAGTATCTCTAGAGGTAAAGGATCAATTTGTCTGATTGCTATTCTACCTTGAGATTGCCAATTACCCGTGATGGTAACTTCTTCTCGTTTAGTATATGGTTCCATTGCTTTGGGTGCAAGGTTAACGTCACCGTCAACTTCTTCTTCCATCTCAAAAGATGCCATATCTTCATTGGTATCATCATCGCCAAACTCTTGTCCAACCCAAAAACCTCTTGAGTCGTGCAGGTTAATTAAAACTTTATTACAAAGAATCGATTCTAAGAGAGTAGGTTTTTGTTCAACTGTCTCAACGTCCAGAGTCTCAATATCCACAACAAAAGGTAAACCAACATGAATGATGGCGCCGCGTTTGCTGTCAGCTAAAGTGATACTTCCACTTGTAACTGTGTAAGCCTCGTGACCATCAATTAAGTTATTTGGTGAACCTTCAATGTATCCATCAAGCATAACAGATACGTTTTTACCTTCTAGGTGATCAAGACCTGTTACCACATTTGTGGTACGATAAAGATCTGTAAACGACTGCATATCTTGAGGATACTCATAAGCAGGTTGAACTATCACTGAAGTTGTCGAAGTGTAAGTTACCACTTCTAAGTCGCAGGAAGCTCCGTCCGGCGCGAAAATTCTAAAGATAGTTCCGACTGCACCATTACCTGAAGTATTGGCAAATGCGGCGCTAGACGATCCTAGAGTGATTAAACCTTCCCAGTCTGTAGCGACTACGGGAACGGCTGTAAAAGTATTCTCAATTACCGATTTATAAGTGACAGTAGAATCCATTCCTATGAAATCCACAATGCTATCAAATTCTCTTGATGACAGAGTTTCGATACTTCTTGATCCATCACGATTAACTACGAAATAAACTGTCTGAGTTCCGTCATCGTTTTTATAAGCTGCTACACTTTCGAATAATCCATCAGTGTCACCTCTAGCCCAAGCTCGAACCAATTGCTCATTCTGCCACGTTAAAGCTAATAAAGAGCCGTCATCCATGACGCACCAAACTAATGGTGTAATTCCTCCCTGAAAAACCCATGACACAATTCTTTTACCTTTTAAAAGGTGACTACTGTAAATCGAAATCTCAGCACCTACAAACGATGCCTGGTCATCAGAATAACCAATAGCAATTACTGAATTGGTAGACTTATCAACAAATAGAACTGCACCTGGGACCTTTAGAGGGGGAAGGATCTCATCAATAACGTATCCACCCCTATTGATCATATAAGCTGTTTCAGGGGTTAAAGGACCGTTAGGAGTGGAATAGATACCTTGAGTTGTAAAGGCAACTAGTCCACCAATATCTGCATATCTTAAAACCTTAGCTGTCCCTGTCGTTCCTGCTTTCATAGCAAGAGCCGACTCAGCATCTAAAGGATAATTTCTTAAAAAGTTCAACGGATAACCTGGACGAGTTTTAAAAGTTGCTTCTCTATTTTTAGTCAATGTTCCATTCAATACAACACTCTGTTGATATAAAGCTATTGCATTAGGTTGAATAACCCTCACACCTGTAGAATAAGTATCCACATCAAAATCTTGTTGTTTGATCGGAGGTAAATGAGTGAAGTCTGATGTTTGACCAAAGTCGATAAATGTAAAAGTTCGATCAGTGTAAGGAGGTGATGCAGCATCCGCATAGGAGTCAGATACACCAATGAAACCGTAAGCTTGACCTTGTTTTGGTCGTCGATAAATATAAAGTTTGGTAGCTGAAGCAAGTTGATAACTGAAAAGAGTTAACACTATTGAAAGAGTATTATACTGAGCAGCAGCTACTGGAATTTTTGCGGCAACATTTATACTTCTCATTTCCGATTCTTGACCATCAATGAAATAAGTATATCCATATTCTACATCATAACCAGCAGGAGCACCTGTAGCAACAATACCAGGACTGACACCAAAAGGATTATTTGGTGGGAAACCTACGACAATAGTATAGTCGGACATTCTATTTGCGTAATATGGATCACCTGGAATTAATGTTCCTAAAAACATTCTTTGTGCGTTTTTTCCAGCCACAGCAATATAGACATACTCATTGTTTCCGTAAGCAAATTGAATATTAGGTAAATCCGATTCAGTAAAATAATGTGATCCATCTTCGTAAGTTCCCGCTGGGACATTATGGATTCTCACATATAGATCACCAAATTCTACAACGTAATCACTATAGTCAGGATGATAGATAATTGCTTTTTTTGGAAGCTTATCGGTAATTGAAAGTGTATGAATCCCTGATCCGTTATCTGTAATTAAAATTGTTAAACCTGTAATAGCATTTGTTATTGCTATTGCTAATTTAAAAGTTGTGGTTGATAAAACTGAAACATAGTATGTTGTAGCAAGAGATGTTCCAGCAGGTAAAGTTCCCGTTGTTGTTAGTTGAACAGCTTGTCCAGTTACCAAACCATGAGCTGCTGAAGTGGTAAAAACTTCTGTAGTATGATCTGTTGTAAAAGTGAGATCTACGAGAGTTGTATTTCTTTTGGTTGACCTACTGAAAACTGTTCCAGGTCGTGAAATTAATTTACCAGTTTTTCCGACATAAGCATTTCTTAATGTCTTCAAACCTGTTTTGTATTTTTCTAAAGTTGTTCTTTGGTGTAATTCAGGAGCGAGTTCACCTGCACCGAAAGCTGATTGAATTGCATAAGCCATTAAGACGTCCTTGCTTCTACGAACTCCGAATCTATTGCAAGGTCTTCAAATGTCTCATTCTCAAGTCTATCGTGAGCCTGTGCTTCTGTTTTATAAAAAGCGTAACTAGCTTGAATATCTCTTCTGATATTTAAAGCTCCTTTACCTACCAACAATGAAGTTGACAGAAAAGCCAGACGATAAACCAGTGCTAATCCCGCACTTGGATTTAAAGAATTTAAGTTGATATCTTTGTGGATGTATTCTGCAACAGCATTGGGTTCATTTGTATAAATTACTTTAATACCGTTTCGTGTTCCTGTACTTTTAGGGATGTGAGTTGATCTATTATCTTTCACATATCCTGAAACAATCCTTCTTAAAAAAGCGCAATTGTTTGGATATTTGTAAAGATAAAGCCACTCTTCATTTGAAAGTTCTTCGATCAATTCTAAAGCTGTTCGTTCAGAAGTTGAATCAAGATCTAAGTCTTGAAGTGTTTGAGCAAGAGCTATGGGATAATTTAGATTAAGAACTTTTGCTTCATTAGATTTGTCTGATTCAGTGTCAGCAATCGGTTTAGTAAGGAGCAATGCACCTAACGTCAAATTAAAAATTTGAAGCTTACTATACATTACTCCTCCGATTTACTTAATTTTTATCATCCAATTATCTGAGAAATCTTTCTCATTATCAATGATAAACTTTTGTCCAGGTTTTAAAAGTTGCCCACCATACCAGCCTTTATCAATTGCTTCTACAGCAATCTTTTTACCTTCTGATTTCTTTACTTCTTTAACCTCAGGAGCCGCTTCAACAGCTCCCTTTTTTGGAATTTCAATAGCCACAAAATCCTCCTACTAGTTGTTATCAGCGTGAACAGCTTTAGGAAACGATTTGTACTTAGGAATTTCATCTTGAGGAAGAATCCAAGCATTCATTGTTATCGTAGTTGCTCCACCTGAAATTGTATTTCTAATACCAAGATATCGTTTAGTTTTAACACCTTGTGTAACTGGGATTTCATGTCTTGAACCAACAGTTAAGTTAGCAGCTAAAACAGAAATAGAACCTAATACTTCCACGTTAGATGTTAAAGCATTGTCATCAGCTTGGATAACGGCTAGAACGTGAGTTGAACCAGCACCAGCGGCAACGGTAGGAACTACATATCCTGCAATTCTACGACCAATTGTCATGTCTGCTGTTGCCACCAAAGTGTCGATTGCATCTTCACTTACAGCAGTCGCAGTAAAAGCTTGTGCGCTACACACTTCATTTAATACGTCTAAAATCATTTTAAACCCCTTAGTTAAAATTTAAAAATAAGTCAAAGGGGAGCGTTAACTCCCCGTTTTAAAATTAAGATACTGTAGCTTCTGAGTTTAATAGAGCGTCAGTTACAACAACTTGACGACCTAAGAACATCATAACCATTTCACCTTGGTAGTTTTGGAAAGTTAATCCACCACCAGCACCAACTTTTTCAAGAGCTTGCTCGTGCAAGAATGAAGCGATTGTTGAGTTCATGTAAACATAACCTTTTCCAGTTCTAACAGCCGCAGGGATTCTATAATGTGCTCTTGTCATAAACTTTAACAAGTCAGCAGCAGAAATTCCACCAGCTTTTAACGCAGGAATGTCGATGTTACAAATTCTCGCACCAGCTCTGTAATCTTTAATTACCAAACCGTGATCAATTTCAAATCCCTCTTCGTAACCCCAGAAAGTACCAGTAGCACCTGTCTCAGTAGTTCCGATGATTTGAACGTCTTCTTTAGAAGTTCTCTTGATACCAGCTTGTGTTCCAGCAGGGTAAATTCCGAAAATAGTTTGCTCAGACCAATCAACAAAAAGGATTGAAGTGTTATCTGAACCTGAACCACCAGCATTAATCATTTGCTTAGAAGTAGGTTCTGAAGTGCTCAAAGTTGAGTACACATCCATGAAACCTGCAACTTTACGAGCATCATCACTTGGTGATCCGTAGATCATCAAATCAGCATGTTCGATTGCCATTGCTTGAATGTGACCTTGAGCTTGGTTCCATCTGTTGAAATTGATTCTGTCTTTACCACCACGAGAAGCAACCATTTTATCCATCTGAGACTTTGATTCAAAGTGAGCTGCTGTGAAGCTTCTTTCTTCGATCTGTGTCTTAGATGCAGGAATTGGTTGATTCGCTTTACGATAATAAACCGCTGGTAAATTAGAACGTAAAGATTCCTTATGAATTGTTCCTTCATTCATCTCCATGTAAGGGATGTGCTGAAGAATTGGATTTGACTGAAGTAAAACCTCAGCTACTTTACCAATTTGTTTATCTTTACCTTTTGCTACGTCTAGTAAATTTACTAGACCTGCGTTCAATAATCCCATTTAAACCTCCATAAATTAATTTGTTTTACCATAATAATCATCTAAGAAATCAAACTTCCCAGGTTTACTTGTCTCGGAGGTTCCTGGATCACCTTGTACCATCTTCTCAGTCTCGTAGAGTTTCTTGGCTACAAAGTGGAAATCTTTCATAGTACCAGGAGGCAACATACCACCCTTGTCTGTCAACATTTTTTTTACATTGGGCATAAAATCTCCAACTAGTCTGTTGACCATTTTAATATTCGCATCGAAATTTGTTCCACCAAACTCTTTGTCATTCTTCAATTCGTTATACCATGTAGACTTTAGTTTAGCTGTTTCTTTTTCCACTAAAGCTTTTTGATCTTGTTGAGCTTTTAGTTGATTTGAAATTTCTGATTTTTTAAGAGCTACCATTTCATCACGAGCTTCTTTAGGTAATTTATGTTTTTCAAAATAATCACCTAATACTTTTTTATCCGCTTCACTTAGATTACCAAAGTCAGTAACAACTTTATCTTTGTCTTCGACTGGTGGTGGGGTTGGAGGTAATTCAGCAGGTGGAATAACTTCTTCTTTTGGTGGTTCAACAGGTGCTTCGTAACCTGTCTTTATCTCAATGTCCAAAGGTGGTGTTTGCGCTTTAGGATCGGGCGTGATTCCTTCTTCTTTTGGTACTTCTGCTTTAACAACTTCTTGTTTAATTTCAAAACCAAAATCGTCAAACTTAATCCCTTCCGTTGAAGGCGGCGCAGAGTTCGGCGTAGGCGTCGGGCTTGGTGTAGGTGGCGGTGCATTGTTAGAACCTCCTGCTCCTCCAGTATCCCCTGTTTTAACTTCGTCGTATAGTATCCTAGACTTTTTTAGTAACATATTGTCTCTCCTGTGTGATTTTTTCTTTTTCGATATTTGATAAAATTTGTGCTGCCATTCTTGGCTCTGCTTCAGAGACTATCCTAAATAAAGCTCGTCCTGGTCTAAGAGAACCAAGCTTATCCATGAGTAGATCACCTTGCAATCCAATGGGAGGTAGCTCACCGTATTCAAAATGTTTGAATAGATAATTGAAAACTCTGAAACCTGTTGGGGTATTCAGAACTGATGATATGTCATTGAGCACTTGTTGATGTTCAAGTGCCTCTTGTACTTCTAAATCCTGAGTGGTTATTTCAGACATTTAAATTCCTTAAGTTGTTATATGACGCGCTTAGTTAACGTCAGTAATGGCACCTGTAGCAGTACCAATCATTGCCCATCTATCAGCACCAATAGCCTCAAGAGTATAAGATGATCCAATATCAGTACATCTAATAGCGTCCCCTGCTGAAGGTGTAACGGCTGCTCCTGTGCCTCCTGCAACATAGTTAAATACTGAAATAATATCTGTACCGTCTGCTGGGTTTACGTCAAAATCATCTGCTGTTCCGCAAACAAAAGTATATCTACATCCTAAAGCTGTTGAAGCCTCTGGAAGAGTAACAACATCCGCTGAATTGCTGATAATAGTCGATCCACACTGAGCAATTGTTAATGCTGTAGTTGTCGATGCTACTTGAGATTGCTTGTAACCAGAAATCGTTCCTGATCCTGCACCTAGCAATGTGTTAGCATTGGCTACAGTAAGCTTGGCACCAGTCTTAGTACAATTAATTCCTGTGCTACATGAAATGACATTTAACAAACCAAGATTGGATGTTGTTGTCTCTGCTCTGAAACCTGCTAAAGCGGTCAGACCGAAAAATACCGTACTTAAAATAACTAAAAACGCTTTCATTCACTTCTCCTTTTATTATTGTTGAACTTGTCTTAAATCTTTCACTGCTCCTGCCACACTTGGCAAGGCTTCAGTTAACATTTGTTGTCGTTGAGCTTGTTGTTGAATTTTTTCTCTCATCGCATCAACATCACCTTGATCTCTGTTTAGACCTGCTGGCAAGAATAATCTATCCTCATACAAATCACAAAGTCTATCAAGATTAGCTTTTTGGAATACTGAAGGATCTAATTGTCCCACTCTTTGAAGCATATCAACGTATTGGTTAATCTGTGGTAAGTCTGCTGCACGTTGTGCTTGAGCAAACGTAGAGATCATTTCCACTCTTAACCACTCACCTTGAAGTGCTTCAGGGGGTGCAGGTAAATAAGGATCTTTTTCTATAATGTAATCCGTAACAAAATCAATTATTGGTACATTATATGACCAATTAAGTGACTGCAAATTTGGACCAATGACTAGTTGTTGTTCGTTAATAATTGCTTGAGTTTCTGTAGCCGTTCTTGTCTTTGGATTCATCGACAAAAATAACAAGAAGTCAGCAAAGTAAAACTTATCAACCATTTGTCGTAAGTCTTGAACGTCACTAGTTAAAGCTACCACAGCCGGATTAATCTCATAAACATTTTTCAACCCACCTTGTGCCATTGAGGTAGCATCGATTGGAATGAAACGATTAGCCTGAGTTGTAATGTAAGACTTTTTAAGACTTGCTGGACCTTGAACCGTAGGTGCCAGCATTTTCTCAATGGCAACGTCTTTACTAATTGCCTTTTTATTAAGCGATTTAATAGCATGAATTGCCATCAAAGATGGACCATTCTCACCATATTCAAAGTTATCTGAACTGTCTGATTTACCAACAATGAAAGGTTTTCTCTGAGAATAAGAAACCTTTAAGAATTTATTGTCAATCCCATCACTGTCGTAACTAGTAGCTCCCCAATAATCTCTATAAGGTGAGTTAGCAGAGTCACCACCACAAGACTCATAAGTATGAGTACACCATTGACGATTTTTACCACCAATAGGTTGATTGATGTCGAAATTCTCATTCTTCATTGTGATAGAAACTACTTCAATTTTCTCAGTGTAATCTGATCTATCATAAAGAGTTTTCACATTTGGTGAGAAGTTATCCCATTGGTAAGTCCCACTCTTATTTTTAACACCATAGGCATCTACCAAAGCTTTAACATTTAACGTGAATTTTCTAACCAGTATCTCTGCCTCATTTAAAGCATTGTTGATGATATAATAAGAACCTGGAACTAGTGTGTGAAAATGCAGTCTTGTTTCTAACTCATCGATTACATGACAACCTGTGTTAACAGCTCCGTAGTCATAATAGAATTGTCCTGCTGCATTATAAAAATTGCTTGAAGATAAGGCAGAAAGAACTCGTCTGGTTAATAAGTCTAACCAAAATCTATTCTCACTGGCTCCGTTAACGTCTTGATCGGGATGGATATGTCTAAACCATGGGCGAGTAGATGAAGTGTTACCTTCTAAAAACCCTGCCACAAACGATCTATGAGCAAGCAAGTGAGTACCATCTACGATGTGATGATTGACTCTTTGCCCTTCAGGTTGATTGAGCATATATCTCATTCTATGTGGAATAACCCATCGACCTAAGTCAGTCCAAGTACCTTTAACTAGCTCAAACTTTTGCTCAGCTATTGATCTCACATACTCTAAATTACTTTTCGAATATTTATCTGCCATATTACAATCCTAAAAAGTCTCTAGTTAAATTGTTGTAAGCCTGTGTTCCTGCAGCCGATGACGCAGTTAGATAACTATTAGCTTGTTGTTGGCCGGCTTTGCGCGATGCGGCAATATCATTCCTCTTCATTCGATCAAGCTCTTCTTGTCGCAGTCTCTCAGCCTCAGCTCTTTGGTCACGCAAGGCTTGCTCTGCAATATTATTAGCTCGTCGAGCTTGATTGGCACCTGTTAACTCACCAATACCCTCAACATTTGCACGAGTGATTGCACCCATTCCAATTTGACCGTTCTCGTAACCGAACGTTCCACCAGTTGCTATATTGATAGCTACGTCTTCCCAAGAGGCTCCACCTGTAGCTTGGTTAACTGCCGAGTTTACAGAATTACCTGCATTTGATAACTCACGATTAACTGAATTACCTGCATCCTCTAAGTCTTTAATAGGATCCCAATTACCAAATATTCCCATACTCTCATCCTCAATTATTTAAGCTCTAAAAGTCAAGGTTAGTGTCATAGTCTATAGTTGAGTCCGGCATTTTATAGCTCATGTCCCCTGTGCGTCTCTCAACTTGATGCTCTAAAACAACCTCATTCTCTTCTAATCTATCTAACACTTTCCTAGAGAATTGTAATACAAATCCATCAGCTAAGTCAGGTGAATATCCAACTCTATCTTTAATGTCCTTCTTGCTCTCAGCAAGCTTTTTAAGACTAGTCTTATGTCTTGAACCTTTAGTTAAACTTAATTGTTTTAATATGTCATCTCTGTCTTGCTCAGGAGTCTCTGTAGCTACCGATATCACATGACCATCTATGAGAGCTTTATTAGCCTCGTAGTACATCTGTGCTCTGATATTGGCATACTCTGATGTCTTTGGATCTGGTACGTCATTAGGACTATTTGCAAAGCTTATAAGCTCCCAATGATGCTTTCCATCCATATTTGCTAAAGTCTTTAAAGCCGTTCCCTCGCCCTGATCGATTAAAACTCTATCGGCTCGCAAGTCTTTCTCATACTCACATATTTTGCGATAAGTATAGGAGTGATCTTGCTGTTGCTCAGGATCTAATTTAAACCTCTCAAGCAAGCATGAATACATCCCTTGATGATGCCAAATTGTAGTCTCATCCCCACCTGTCCAAGCCGGATCGACTGTGAGTATGCTTGGAAGTATTTTCACCATTGTTGCATCAAAAGTTTTACCACGCTCTAGAGCTGCCAGTGTTGCAGTTAAACTGATAATACTGTCTCTAGCTGTCTTGCGCGGAAGTCCTCTAACCCTCACCCTGAAGTCGTCATGGTCCTCATTCCCACCAGCAAGTCTTAACCACTCTTTAACTAACTCTTGGTCAACGTGATCTAAGGACCTGGTATCTATCCGTCTACCGTTCCACCCTGGGTCATCCATGATACTCTCAAAATAACTATTAGGGTCATCTGAGTTACCAAATACCATCCAAACTTTAACTGTATTGACGTCCGTAAACGCTCCGCTGGCATACTTAAAAATAACCGCAGGAATACCAGGAGCCTCCTCGAAGGTATAACTAATAGCGTGACCTTTATTATGAAGTCCTGATACGGCAGCAGGCGTCTCCTCAGACCAGTTAAAGTGATCAAGCCTCCATTGCTCTCCCCACTCCTCATCTCGTGCCTTTATAGACGTTCCTAGCTTCTCAAAATAGTAGTCGTTGTATCTAGCCCTTCTAAACCAAACGTCGTACTCAGGCCAGACTACGGTCTTTAATTGCGTATCTGTATTGGCAGTCAACCTGCCTCGTAATTTGTGGGTGTACATTAGAATTATATTTATGATAGCACCGAGCGCGGTCTTAGCGGCTCCATTCCCCGACGACACTACTAGTTTGTATGTAATGTATCGCGTTAATGGATTCCTCAAATGCTTACTTAACTTGTCGAGCTCTTCAATTTGCCAAGTGTAAAGATGGATATCCTCCATGTCGGTCCCAGGCTCACCAAATCCAAATATTAAATATGCTAGTTTCACATAGTCATAGCGGTTTAAAGCTATTAACTCTTCAAAGGCTTTTATCTCTTCGGGGTTATATTTACGACTCATCTGTCACCTCTCGAGCCATTAAAGCCCGTCTCTCATCAGCATCTTTTAATCTACCAATCAATGTATCTCTCATGTTAACCCCGACATCATGCTCGACTTTAACTTGCTTCTTAAATATATCCTTCTCACCACCAAGCATCTCAGCAGCTTTTAACTTATCCCAAAACTCAAATTTCAATATCTTCCCACTAACCCCAGTTATCACTCCGTTGGCATCCTTCTCGTACACATTCATCACATTTAATTTCTTAATAACTCTTCTAGTCTCAGGGGGTATTTGATTTAAGTCCTCGTAAAACCCACCCGTCTCCGGATTAAATAAATCCACTGGGTCAAAGTCTACAACCTCTTTAACTTTGGCTACAATCTCCTCAGCATCATATCCATATTTCCTTGCGTTCATAGCAGCTATTTTTTGCACACACTCGTAAATGTCAGGGTATGAGATTAAATGCTTCCCATCGGTTACTGATATCCCTGACTCACGAGCAGCTTGTCGCACATCTCTTGAGACGGTGTAATTAGCGATGAACCGGAGTATATTAGGATCGGTAGCATGTATAGGTTTTAGTGTTGATCGGATGACCTGGTTATATATGGAGTCGTGGGACTCAATGGTTATCTCTTCCTCTATGAGACCTTTATCTACCGAGGGGGTCTTATCGTCTACCAATATAATGGGAGCAGGAGTGTCTGGTAGGGGGATTTGGGGTTTATTTAGGGGTGGTAAGGGTATGGCCATTGGAGTCTCCTTTTGGTTGTATTATAGTGGGGTAGGGGAATTATTAGTCAATGCGAAAAATACCCTATATATATTTTAGGTCCGATTAGTTTATGAAAAATTGAGAATATATAATTTACCTTTAGAAAAGTTTATGAAAAATTGAGAATTATTGGGACTCACCTTTATCACATCTCAACGCATAAATAAATTTTTGACCCACCCCCACCCGAAAAGAATTTAAACGTATTAAATCAACTAACTATAATTAATAACTTAAACAATCTAAACCTTATCAATCCGCATCGCTGCTTATCGCTCTCATTGGTCATTATACAATTTGCAATCACTGTATATAAGTTCTACATCGTCGCTGATCTCTAATCGAATAAAAGAATGAATGGGGATGGCACAAGGATAGCATAGATATAAGTCAAGAGGTGATCATGGAATTATTTGTAGCTTTAATATTATTATTACTATTTTTAATTGGTTTATTTGGACCATTACATTAACAACTAAACAAACAACAACAAACGAAGGAGTCAATATGACAAAACAAACGAAAAAACAATTAGGACTAATCGCAGCTTTTATTATTACATTTGCAATGAGCCTCTATGCGGACGCTGCACAGTATTTAGAATGCTCAAGTAAAGACATTAAGACTTGCACTAAAGAGGTCTCGAAAGGCGCAGCGCTGAAAGGAATACTTTTAGATAATGGCAAGAAGTATTTAAAAGTTGAATTTCAAACTGTGAATGAGAAGAAAGGTACTTTAGTAAAAGACAGCGAGTAGTTTTAATAAGCGCTTTGGATAACAGAGCGCTTGCTTAAGATTATTAGTTAACCAAACAAAGGAATAAACGAATGACAAGAGACGAATATTACGAGTGGATACAATATTTAAAATCTAAAGGTTATAGCGACGAAGAGATCGAAGAGATCGTTCAATCATATTTAGAACAAAGGAACGAACAGAATGAATAAGTTAGACGTTAATCCGCGCATTTCAATTATTACTTCTGACAGATACAAAGGTCATTTAATTCAAAAAATAATGATAACTCGAATAGACGGTGATTCTATTACTCGCGAAGTATTTTGGTCATGTTATGAAATTGATTTAAAATTTAAATCTTTAAAAGCTGCCAAACAATTTATTGATAATGACAATATTTAACAAAGGAATGAACAGAATGAAAAAATTATTAATCCTAATAGCTCTTGTGTTGAACGCTTGCAGCAACATGAATACAAAGCCAGCGCTCGTCTATGATACGCACACAGAGACGATTAGAGGCATACCGAGTGAATGCTTCGATGACAATGGTATATTTGATTCTAATAGAGGTCATGACTCTTTGGACTGTGATAACTTATGAACTTATTAATATTCATGGCAATACTAGGTGAGTTTCAAGGTCTTGAGTACAAAGATGCTCTGCCAGTCTGTGACAAGGTTTTTGATTTTATTATAGTTGAGGATAGGGTTAGAAAATTTGATTGGTCATATTGTAATAATGATGTCAATTGTTCTAAGTTATCAGATAACGCTGATAGTTATTTAGATGCCTGTGAAGACATGTTGCAATGACGCACAAACCCGTATCAGCGCTGCTTGTATAGTATGGTATATACACTGTTATATAACTAGGCAGTTATCTCAAGATGTCTTGATATAACTTGAGATAGTCTTGAGACTATATGGTATATATAAGGTATATAACATAGGTATATATAGACTAATACGATGTTGTTTGATGTTATACTAGGTATATAACACTATTATATGTAACAATAAAATGCCTCAAATTTACTCAAAAACTCAAAATAACGCAGCACAAACAGCTTGTAACTTACCAAATTAAAAGTTATATTGTGTTCAAGACACAGAAGAAGAGGGAGAATTCCGCTGCGCTCCCTCTCCCTTCTAGCATTATCGAACACATAATAAATTTATAATAACATAAAACCATATACATAGGAGTGTATAAACAATGAATATGAATCAAAACAAAGAAGTATATAACCATTACTTCCGAAACCTAGATCTACTAATACAATTGGTTAGTTCACACGAACAACTAGCCTATCGTGAAAGAAATCTATTATTAAACTCAATTATATGTATTCATGCTTGTAAAGAGTTATCCGACTCATATAGCAGTGCTCAGAAAATAGATGCTGATTTGAGATTAAAACTTTTTAATACTGAAAACTTCCCTGATATTCAACCAATCAAATTTAAAAATGTTCTAACTTTTTATTCAACTAATGGTTTTTACTATTTTAAATTTAAAGACCCCGAAACTGCCAAAAAATTTAAAGCAACTAGAGAGTTCATTAAATTTGCTGGTTATGGATGGGATGGGATAGACAAGGTTTGGTATAAGAAACGTAGAATAAAAGAGTTCGATAACATTGACGCGTTAATAGAAATATTTAATGAAAAAATAGAAACCGAATTAAAAGCGGTGGAATAAAATGGATTATATAATTGAAAAAAACAAAGATTGTTTATGTGATTTACTTTCTGGTTTTGAATTTATAGATAGTGATTTATTAGATGATTCAAAACTTTTACTATATAAAACAAAAGAAGATGCTTGGTTATCTTTTAAAGAAATATTTGGATCAGGTTATAGTGTTGATCTAACTTTAGGTCGAATTTATAAAATTGACGGTGAGTTCTGTAAATTTTTCTGCTCCATAAAAAGAACAAGTTATATATTTTATGACTTCACAACTAAGAAAAAGAAAACTCATGACGACTAATACTAAAAATAAAAATGCAATTAAAATAAATCAAGCTTTGGATGTTAAGTTATTCGACGAGACTGACATCTATAGATTAAAACTTAATAAGTTTACTAAAAAGCAAATTAAAGATTTAGTGATTGATGACTTGATTGATAAGAATGGCAAAGGCACTGAGCGATTAGCTAGATTTGTGAAAGAAATATTATTTTAAAAACTAAACAATCCACAGGAGGATTAAAAATGCAGCAATTAAATATACACACACAAGGACCTTGGGAAGCAAAATTATATAGTAATACTAATAAATGTTTTGTTAGTGCCAATGGTTCAATTATTTATGAGGAAGTCACAAGTAATACTAATACTATATCAGCAAATGCGCGATTGATAGCTGCGGCACCTGACATGCTTAAGGCATTGGAACATTTAGAAAAAGAGCTATGTCCAGGTGAGTTCGTAAAACATTCACAAGATGCCATAAGTAAAATTAAACTAGCTATTGAAAAAGCTAGAGGTTAATTAAAATGCAGCAATGCAAGTCATGGGATAATATGAAAACAGTTAAGGAATTAAAAAAAGAAGCTAAGACGTTAGTGCTTGCGCTTAATTCGCAAGGTCCTAACTTTGGAGATCCGTTCCCGTTTGGGAACAAAGAATTAAATTCAAAGACAATGGAATTTTACCAAAGATCTTTAATTAGTTTCAATAAATATTTAGGACTTTGGAAGGTAGGTAATTAAAATGCAGCAATTAAATATAGGTGATATCGTAGCTTATAAAGCTAAATTTCTAAAAGACATAGCAGACTTTAGTCACAAGAGCGCATCTAAGCGCGGCAAGGTGACTAAAATTATTCATATTGACAGAGACATGACAATTGTCGAGATCGATGGGGACTTTGGTCACGCTGTGAATATTAAAAATATTTGCAAGATTAACAGTGCATCTTTTGGTGACAATACAATTTAAACAATCCACAGGAGGATTAAAAATGAGCGGTAAACACAACGATAAATTAAAAAGGCTTTGCTTGGTTGCAAGCGATGACCAAACAAGACCACAATTGCAACAAGTCTATAAGGATAAAGAGCATAATTGTTTGGTTGCGACTGATGGCCATAGAATGATTAGAGACAATAAGATTTATGACTTGGTGGACACGTCATTTAGTGCCAGTGTTTATTTAAAGACTGGTCACATATACCCTATCAATGACAACTTCCCTAATATCTCGTCATTCTATGAGCCGTTAAAATCATATAAGTATAATATGACCTTAACTCTGCATGAAGGGATAAGAGTCATTAGTAAATTTAAAAAAGCGTTTAACGGGTATTTTAAAAGTGATGGACAGTTAACAATTACACCATGTGACGATGCGTGTTTTAGTTTAGACTTACGACTTCTAGATATATTGGCTGGTGAGCAAGTGACGATATACTTCAATGATAACGCTAAATCAGTGCGAGTCATACCAGTAAACGACCAAACCATAGACTTAGTAGTAATGCCATTAAGAATTGAGACAACATTTTATAACAAGAAGAGTGAGTTATGATTAAGCAACAATGTATAGACCTATTGATAGCAGACTTTAAAAAGATGTTCCCTAGTGCAACTAAACCAGAGGTCCAAGGATTAAGAATAAGACTAGAAGCTTTCGACTTAGAAGACCTCAAACTATTAGTGAGCCAATTATGAACGATATAAAATTTGAGACTAAATTTATTGATATATCTGATAATCGTTTTAATTTTATTGTTTTAATAAATGGTGTGAAATTTAATTACTTCTTAGGTTTAGGTCATTGCAGTAAATTAAATAATGATAAGACTAGTATTCAATATCGGATAACTGGTTTAGAAAAAGATTTAAGGGTAGAAATTTGCAAAGCGATATACGGTTATAATAAGAATATATCAATGTGGGATTATGAACAATTAAATATAATTTACATTAAAAGACCTAAATTAGAAGAAGTACTTAATTGTTTGTTTATGGACGCAGAGGCCAGAAATAGTTGCTTTGAAGACTGGTGTTCAGACTTTGGTTATTCAGATGATTCAATTAAAGCTAAAAATATTTATGATTCTTGTGTTCAAAATGGAATTAAACTTAAGAGCTCTTTAGGTGATAAGTATCATGAGATTAAAAAAGAGATTGAGGCTTTAAATGAGCAATGAGATAACAATTTTAATGTTAACTTTTATAATTGGCAGTTTTATCGTCAATGTCATTGTTTTATCTAAGACTAAAGACCCATACCAGGGAAAATTTAAAAATTTAAAAAAATCAGAATGAGGGGATAACATGATAATGCGATTAAAAGTTAAAGGTTTTGTTAAGAAGTTTGAAAAACTAAGAGACTGGATATTAGCTCAAGACTTTGAGACTAGAAAGAATCTAGCAAACGAGCTTTATATGTCAGTCAGTGAGTTAGAGCTTTGGTTAACTAAAATAGTCGATGATGTCACCAAACTAGACAATATTAAAATCGACATAGATGAGTACCTTAATGAGACGTAGAGTAGGTATTCGTTATGGGAAGCCCAGGATGGGTAAAACTTTTGATAAAGGCTCGCATTTTTATGGAATGAAAGTATATGTGCCTAATAGCCTCTATACGATGTTGCAGGCATTTAGAGCTGCTCGTGGTATCCCTATCGCTCGATTGATAGCCATAGCTGTCTATAATGAGTTAAAACGTGACAAGCCATTCGACCTCAAATTAAAACCAACTACTGACTTCATTCCTGGACGATATGAGAAAGAGTCAGGTCTAATTTATAAGTTTTTAACTGCCAATGGTGGCGGCATGGCTTTAGATTTATTAGTTTTAAGCCGAGATATGTTAGGGATACCAGAAGAGGACCATGTTTTACACGGAGTTAAAGAGTTATTAGATTTGGATATTGTAGAGGAGATCAGCACGACTACTTTTGCTAGGTGTCCTTGGATTCAAATTAAGAGGTTTAAACAAGAGGGTTTAAGATGATGTACGATGACCAAATTGAGTTCACAAGCATGGATTTAAGGAATTGGATGAATGAGTTCGGTTTTGATATCGACTCAATGATGAAGCTATTAGGCGTTTCTAAGACCTGTATTCAATATTGGTTATTAAATAAACGCAAGATGCCTCAGACCACTATAAAACTTTTACTTTACTTTAGGCGTTATCCTCAAAGGATATTTGACTTCTAAGTTCATTCGTTCTTTTATTGGCGGCAAATGGAGGTTTTTATTTATGAGAGAATGGCAGCATGAGACTAAGTTTAAAGGTAAAGTTTTTATTGGTAGATATGGATTATTAAATGGTGACAGAGTATTCCAACTTATTCCTATTGATGGATTAGGTGGCATTAAATCTTTTGAATCATGGCAGCAAGCAAAAAAACAAGGATATAAGAAGGTATTATGAATAGTGATATGATCTATGGTCCGGCAAAACCATTAAGTAAATTAAGTAAAAATGCATTGATTCATCTTGCAACTGATAGACTTCAGCAAATCATTAATTTGAGACAAGACATTGATCAAGCTGAGAATATTGCTATGAAAAATTTAAACGAGTTAAGAACTCATTTAGAAGGTATGACCAAAAATAGAGACTATTTAGAAAAAGATCTATCAATCATGCAGCAGGCTTTAAATGATATTGAAGAAAAGAATAGAACGTTAACTGTTCAATTGGTTGATTTAAGAAAAGCTATGAAAACAATGAGTCAGTTCTTATGACAACAACCATAAGAACTAATGACTACATTGAGACAGCTAGCACAGACGTATTATTAGAGCGCATAGAACATATGCGCAAACTTCTGCAAGATAAAGACAAAGAGATTAAAAGTTTAAAAGAGACTATTGATAACTATGAACGAGTGATCGGTAATAAGTTTAATCGTCCAACAATAACTGTTCCAATGAGTAGACTATGAAGGGATTTAATATAACAGTATTAAAAAATCAAAATGAATGCTTTGTTGAAAACTTAGATAATGTTGATGGTCTTAGGAGTAAACTTTTACTATTACATGAAACTCAAATTTTACAATTAGCTTCACAGTTATCAAATGTTTTAGGTATCAATGATCTTTTAAAATTAAGAGACCATGTTGAATTAAAAATAAGAGAGATTTATGACGAATCAAAGAGAGATACGAATAAAGCTGAGTGATATTAAAAAAGTAGATGAGTTTTTAATGAGTAGGAGTTTCCCTCATATAGTTCCTCAAAGACATCTTTATAATGAGTTTAAAAGATACAATGAGACTAAGATTTCAATTCGTACTTTTAATTTGATAGTCTTATTTCTACGACCAAATGTTAAAAAGTGGAAGTCTGTAGTTAAAGGTAAACACGTTAGAACTTTGAAGGGTTTGTGATGGCATCGAGTGACATTAAAATGAGACTATCAGAGATAAAGACAATTCGTGATTGGATGTATTATTACAATTGTGATGAGAAGGTATCTTTGAGAGAGATTTATAATGACTTTAATAGCAAGTATCCTGGTTTGGTAGGTATAAAGCATTTCATAGGAACAGTTGTGTTTTTATATCCAAAGAGTGTTAAAGGGTTTGCTGTTATAAACGGTAAAATGTGCTGTGCAATAGAGGTGGTGAGATGAGATATATAATTTTAATCAGTTTATTTTTAGTCGGCTGTACTAACGAAACTGAACTTAGAGACATGGAAATTCTAAAACTAAAAGTTAGATCTTTAGAAATAAATGTTGATGATCTTAATAATAAATCTTTTTCAAAACAAGTTAGCGACTCACCTGAATGTGTTTTTTATACAAAAGCTGGAGATTCTCACGGAATTGCTTCAGTAACAATACCTATAACATCTTGGTATTATATTAACTCTTATGGTAAAGAGCCTTCTATTCAATATTTAATGAGCGGTTTTGTTCTTCATGGTGTAATTAATTTAGTTAGAGACACATGTCCAAATTATGAGAAATTGAAGAGGTCGATTAAATGAATTGGTTATTAACTTTGTTATTCGGTAGAAAATGTGTTCATTGTGGAATTAGAGGTCACGTTAAATATTCTTTCAATATTGAAAGATATTTTTGTGAATGGTGTTATAAGTATGAATCTTGAAGAATTAGCGTTTAAGGCAGTTTGTAAATTAGAAGCTTTGGAAATCATTAAAAAAGATATAATTGAAATTGATGATACTTTTAGATTTATGGGAATAAAAATTAACTTAATAGCGGTGGTGTTTTAAATGAGTCCAACTGATACGAGCTCCGGCGACAAGGTCGTTCTTTTTAATATCCTTTCGAGCAATTACGCGCTTTGGGTCGGATCAAAGATCTTGGTGATTGATAATCGAATTTGTTTTTGGCCTTATGTTATTGAGACCGAGTACGGGGTTGAATATATTTCAACTGAAAAAGAATTTTTAAACAGGTATATACTAATAGGGGTTTTATAATGTCACCCATTACAATTAGAGGTTGAGATATGATAATATACATAGTTGAAGGTAATACAGGAGAATATTCAGATCGGTGTAATTGGTTAGTTAAAGCGTTTACATGTCAACAAAAGGCTGAAGAGTTTAGAGATTTTTTATCTTCCAAATTAAAAGAATTAGAATTGGATAGAAGAGATATTGTTGATTGGAAAAAAAGAAAAGCTAAAGGTGAAGAGATGAAAAAACATGATCCTAATTTTTATACTGATTATACAAGTTCACATTATTGTTTGTTGAATGTAGAAATGGATGAGTTATGAAATATATGTTTACAATTTTAATATCCATAATAGTGTCATCATGTGTTGTAGCTTTTGGTTCAAAAGAACAGAAGAGTACCAAATACATCGTGCAGAAGTGCTTTGAAGCTGAGTTATTAAATTGTCCTGATAAACTTTGTGAGACATCGAACGACAACATTTATGAGATAATCCAACAAATTAAAATTAACGTATTGGCTTGCGTAGAAGAGAGTGAGAATGAAACTCCATGATTACACACCTACTATATTTTTAATTTTCTTTTTTATAATCTTTACACCTATTGCTATCGTTTGTACGATCTATCAAGTATTTTTCGATAGAAAATTAAGAAACCAAATTATCAGATATTTTAGGGAGTCAGATGAAAGTAAAGTATTTAAAAACAAATTATAAATGTCCTTGTAACGCTGACTCAGTTGAGATTATATTCAAAAAACCATCCCCTTATAGTGGAACTTTAACAAGTCATAATTGTAAAACTTGTGGTAGAATCACTGTCATGAGAATTTTCAAAGAAAAATTAACAGGATCTTTTAAAGTCTACTCAAGGGACTTGTAAATTTATTTCATTCCCTTGATTGTCAGTTAGCAATATCATTTTCTCTTTAACTGTCATATCAGGATTACTTACTTCTTTTAATTTCTCACCATAAAGTCCAGACATCATCAATAAAGCTAAGGTCTCTTTTATTTTGGTAGATTGACCACCGTGTTCAAGTTTATATTTAGCTACGGCTCCTGATCTTGTAACTACATTACCTAACCTTAGCTCAGCTTTAATTACCATCATTAAACCTTCACAGATAATTTGATGCTCGTTAGTTTCCTTCTCTTTATCAGCAGTCATATTTTGACGTTCAAAAAGATAACCCTCACGCACAATAATAAAAGGTTTGTCATAGAGTGGTGAACCATCGGTAAATTTACCAATATTACAAATCATCGCAGACTTTCCTTCAGGTAATTCTAGTCCGGTCTTGTCTCTATAAGTCTCAGCATTGATAGGGCTTAGTGTTCTGACTACCCTTGAATGAGAAGGAAGTCCTGTTCCTCCGCGGCCAGCAAACTGACTCATGTCTTTTGTTGAGCTTGATTGCTTACCAATATGGTTGATCATTTCAACACAAGCTCTTGATTTCTCTTGCAATTCACCCATGAATTTAGCCACCGCTTTATTCATATCGTTGACCATGGATTCACTTCCCCAAAATGAGGCAATAGGGTCCCATACAATCATTCGAGGGTTCAAATCCTCAACAGCTTCCATGACTTTGTTAAGAGCTTCACGGTTAACAGTTAAAAATCCTTGTTTATCTTTTGCAATCAGACATAGGTCTGCATCTTTTTTAATCACAATACTGCTTAAAACTTGTTCAACTTTAGCATTATTCTCAGGACTTCCGTCCATGAGTTTCATTTGCTTTAATATAGCTCCTACCATTGCTGTCAATTTCGCAGCAGAATCCTCACCAGTGATAAAAAGGGTGCGACCTGGACTCAGACATTGAAAACCTAAGAAAGGCTCGTTTAAAGCCAAACAAATCGCTTCGTATAGTTTCAACGTAGTCTTCCCTGTTCCACCGTCTGCACTGGTCAAATGGATATCCTCAGTAGACCAATCCTCAAAGAGTTGTTGCTTGCGTAGGTTTGAGAAATTAAAAAGCTCCGATCTTGTCATATATTTTGGTGTCCAACGGTCTCTCATCCCAGGTACATCAGGAATAGGTGATTGAATTGGAATGACTGGAACAGGTCCTGATTTTGGTAAGTCAAAAGTCTTAGGGTTTTTAAGTCCTCCGTCGATAGCACTGCGTATAGTACACTGAGTCTCATACTCTGGACGTCCACGTTGAACTGCCGCTTTAAATAACTCTTGCTCTGCGTATTGTCTGTCGATACTACCTGCGGCTATAAGTTGACCCACCAAATAAGATTGTACGTTGAGTGTATTATTCCCTTCACCTTTTGGTGCGTTGACGATTTCATCTAATGCGTTATTGAAAACTTCCATTCCAATCTCAGGTGAGACTTGAACGATTGTAGATGTAGGTGATAATTCTTTTTTCTTTT
>OFRB01000021.1_pt1 | contig 45815 bp, 63 predicted proteins | sample 1543021 | NCBI WGS metagenome assembly OFRB01 (sample SAMN07774230, study PRJEB24372) | wastewater metagenome | isolation source: Exp Tend CN 0WW | collected 2016-02
CAGCGTGTTGAAGTCCTGCACGAACTTCAGCGGCACCATCACCATGTCACCGGGGGCGGGCGCTGCGGGTGGGGCTGTGGCGTACAGCGGCTTCATTTCTCCGCACACAGCGCAAGAGTTGCACCAGTTGTCGCCTACCGTCACGCCTTCGCAATCGCTGGTGTTGCCGCACTTCGCGCACTTCCACGCCACTGGCTCCGCATCCGGCTGCGCGAGGCGGTCAATGATGGCGTCTATCAGCGCCTGCTTTCCAACGGCGTGGATGTGATCCCATGCCGACACCTTGAGCGCATCAAGCGCCTGCTGCAATAGTTCGCGGCTCATTTCAACTCTCCTTTACCCGTTTTTTCAAACACTTCGTCTTTTCTTGACATACCAGTTCTCCTTGTTTAAACAGCGCTCGCCGCTTGCGGACAGCCCGCTCCGATACTCCGAGCCTCGCAGCAACAAGCCCGGTGGATACATCTTTGAAGTAGGCCCAGAACCACGCCTCACAGCAGTAGCCGAGGCCGGTCGTGATCAGGTCGGCGAGGGTACCTTTGCGCGGATTATGGCGGGATAATTCGCTCATAGTAACGTATCAGGTGTAATGACAATCGGGGTCGCCGCTTGGGGGCGCTCCTTCGGCGGCTTGCCGGAGGAGAGCATTACGCCCGTCGCGGTGTTGAGGATGATGACTTGGCCAGAGCGGACGCTGCCCTCGAGAATCCCTTCGAAGTCGCGGAAGTCCGGGAAGTAAACGTGAATCATCTTGTACGCTTCCTCGTACCCGACGGTGCCCTTGCGCTCGATGTAGTCGATGAACCGCTCGGCCTGCATGGAGTCCTCGGTTCGCCCGATGCGGGAAAAGACCTTGTGCATGTCCTGCTCCACATCGAGGAGCATAGCGTTGGCGAGCTGGAGGTCGTCGATCGTCAAGATAAGGGAGTCGCCGCGGGAGGCGGAGAGGACCATCGCGAGCTTGTGCAGGTGGGTCTGCTTCCGGGCGGCGTAGCCCTCGAGCATCTGGTCATCCATGCGGGAGATCGCGTCTTTCCAGAAGGCCTCGTACCAAGCGCGGCCCCACTCGCGAGCGTCCTTGGCGATCTTGAACTCGCCCATGAGTTGGGAGATCTTCTCAAGGTCCGCGATCAGGTTGAGGCGGAACTCAGGGTCCGAGTCCCCCACGTGCTCATCGACGTAGGCGATGTACTTCTCCTTCGTGTTGCCGTAGACGAAGATGCAGCGGGAGGAGAGGCCGCCGCCGATCATCGCCTGGGGCATGTTGTCCGCGATCCAGTGAGGGGTTGTGCCGGCCTGCATGTTGATCCAGGGCGCTTCGATAGTGTCGTTGCCAGACATCTTGGTGACCTTTTCGTAGGACTTCTTCCCGTCCCACAGCTCGATCAAGAGGTTAATCATGTCGCGGTCTTGGAGGTTGAGCAGCGACCCGAGTTCACTCGCCGCGAGGGTGAGGGGAGACATCGGAACCCACACGCCTTGGTACTCAAACGCCTCCGACGCACTGGCGAAGGCGGTGACGAGGGCCTGCCAGGTGATGGCGTTGGGACCGAACTTGATTCCGGGCACTTGCTTGAGCAGGTCCATCGAGATGTCGATCGTGGTGGACTTCGTGACGACGCCGGGCGGGCCGACGTAGATGATGTAGAAAGAGGGGAACCATTGGAAGCGTTTCATATCCAGCCACACCCGCCGACGCAAGGCCCCCGCGACCGCCCCGACACCTGCCCAGAAATGCATCCTCCGCGGGGCCTCGGTTACGGAGGCGTACTCTAGGTAGGCGCGAATCCAATCAGGGAAATGGCGGTCGGTCACACGCAGTCCCCCCAGGAGATCGGCGAAGTCTTGACGCCAGTGGGGATAACGAGGGGATCAGCGTAGGGGATGACGATGCGGGAGGCTTCTTGCATCTTGGGGAGGAGCGTAGCCGCCCGGTGCGTGGGGAATTGTCCAGCCAAACTATCATGTACCTGCAGGAGAACCTGCACTTCCGGCAGCTGCTCGTGGAAGTTCAGCCAGATCTTGTTGATCAAGATACCCACGGTAGACTGCGGCACCCACGCGCAGGCTTCGGGGAGGAGCTGCTCGAGCCGGTCGAAGATATACCAACGATACCCCCAACGATTCTCGACGAAACGATACCGGCGGATTTGCTCCTCCGTCCGGCGGTGCCACTTCAGGATGCCGGGGTGCTGCTCGAACCAGAGCTTCTGCGCTCGGTCTACCTCGTGTACGGTCCGGCCTGTGTGGGCCGCGACCGTCTTGGCGGAGCCTACGTAGTTCGTCGCGTGACAGAAGACCTTGGCGAACTCCCGCTTGTGCTTTCGGGGGCCGCGATGACTTGGATACGCGGGGTGGGACTCAACCAGTTCTTCCAGAGGGGGTGGCTCCTTGTTATCAAGAGAATAAACGTTAAGCAAGTGCACATCAGCGCCAAGGCGAAGAGCAGCCTTGAGCATAGGGTCGTCAGCTTCCCAAACCACGACTTGGAGGTCGGCGCGATCGAGGTCCATGTCGAAGAAGGTGTAGCCGGGGTCTGGGACGTACATGGAGCGGATGTTAGGCAAGCGGAAATCCATACTTCCTCGAGCTGCCGCCTTGCCCGAACTCTTGGACTTCTCACTTGGGATCGTCTGAAGGTTGCCGCCGGAGCCAAAGGCATTTTGGGACGACGAGAGACGGTACGAATAGGGCGCCGATTTTCCACCTGCATCTCCTGCTACGTTAAAGGAACACCGCATCCGCCCGTCCTCGTCCAGGGGCATCATGACGAAGTCCCCAAGGAATTTGTTCAGGGTACGGATGTCTGCGATTGCGTTGGTTAAAGGGCGGACGAGGGGCTCACGGGCCGCGATCTTCTGGAGGGCCTCATCGTCGCAAGTTGGGCGCATGACTTGGCGGCCGTCGATCGCCACACGCTTAAGGATGGGTTGCTGATTCAGGTCCTCGTAGAAGAGGGCTTGCATTTGCTTGGGGGAGGAAGGGTTGATCCCGTGGCCGAGGATGTTGAAGAGGAAGGCCTCGCGGTGGGACAATTCTTCTTGGATGTCCAGGGCCATCTTCGCCCGGCGCTCGGTATCGACGCGGACGCCAAGCTGCATCGCGCGAAGGACCGGCCAGAAGAGACGCTGCTGCTGGCGATCGACGGCTTCGAGTCCCATGACCTTGGCGACTTCCTTAAGGGCCTCCCCCACCTCGCGGGTGTAGACGCAGTCTTGGAGGTTGTACCGCCAACGCTGGTCCTCGGGAACGTCCGAAGCGATCTTGCCCTCGTCCTTCCAGTAGTAGTACCAGTCCGCGTACATGGAGGCGAGGAAGGCCAGGCCCTTGGGGAGCTGGGCGAACACGCTGTGCTGCGAGATCATCGTATCCTGGCCGCCGTTCGGGACAAAGTGCCAGTGACGGTAGACATACTGCGCGTCGTAGAGGCCGTTCTGCCAACGGACCTGCACGTTCTTGTGGGTAAGGAGGATGCGGAGGTAGTTCACGATCCGGACCTCTTCGTCCTCGGACCAGTACCCTTTGGGCTTGCCCTGCGCGACGAAGGGAATGCAGATCGCGTCATTGCGGGACCAGCTGAAACCCACGCAGTCGATGTGACCGTAGCGGGTTTCGATGTCGAAGTCGAGCCAGAGCTGAGTGCCCGCGTCGGCGGCGGAGAGGAGGTTGAGGAGGGTGGCCTGGGCCTTGTCGAAGGTCGGTCGGATGATGAAGTTCCACTCGGGGCGGTTGTCATACTCTCGTGTGGTCATGTGCCGCTTGACTCGGCGGAGGTCGGCGAGCACGACTGCGCGGAGGGGCCAGTCGCGGAAGACGACTGATGGGTGGAGAGTGGGGATGACCTTGCGACCCCCGGAGGTCATGAGCGACCCGCGCCACTTCATCGCGCCCCACTGACCCGTCAGGGCCCACATCGCCAGCGATCCGAAGGCGACGATGATGTTCGGCTGAACCATCTCAATCTCGGCGAGGAGTTCGGAGACGCCTTCGTGGACCTCCTTGGAGCAGTAGCGATCCTTGAGCAGGGAGTGGGAGGGGCCGATGTCCTTCTTCTTCAAAGGCATAAACACCTCAAGCCGCCCCTCCGGCGGGCGGGTCTTGACCACGCTGGTAACGAAGCACTCGGAGCGCATGATCCCTGTCTCGTGGAGCATCCGGTTCAACTCCTGGCCGGCGGCACCGGCGAAGGGATGACCGGACCGCTCGTCGTCGAGGGATGCGTACTCCTGCACCAGCATGATCCGGGAGGGGGCAGGCCCCTCGGAACGAATACGGGGCATTAGCGACCTCCCCGGAACTTTTTCAGTGCGGCGATGACGTAGGGGTCCATGTCGGGCTGGCGGTGCATCCATGCTACGTAGTCGCCGGGCAACTTGTTGATGGGGGTGCCTTTGTACTTGCCGAAAGAGATGATGCGAGGGAGGCGGCAGTCTTCGGAGAAGGCCCACAGTTCCTCGGTAGGTGCGTCGGCTAGCTCGGGACGGTGTTCCTCCAGCATCCGGCGAAGGATGAACTCGCAGAAGTAAACGTCGGCGGCCGCAGAGTGAGCGTCACGGAGGGCGGAGCGGGTTTGCTCCGTTGCACCGCGGAGCATGTAGTACAGAGCGCCGAGCTTGTGCGATTCGAGAGTGGGGTAAAGGAAACGCGCGATGGCCAGGGTGCAGATACGCTTGACCGGCGGCTTGCCGAGTGCGTCCCAATCGTAGTCTACATTGTGCCCGATGATGTACTGGCAGGGAGGTAGCTTGGCTTCCGTGGAAGGAATGCAGAATTCAAGATCTTCCGGCAAGATATGGTGCACGGCAAGGGCGCCCCAGGTCGAAGGCACCTGCGGACGGAAGCGCGCAACTGCCGCCGCCTTGCCCGGCTCCGCATAGGCCAGCTCAATCACCTCGGGCTTTTCAGCTCCGTTCGTTTCTGTGTCGATGATGAAGACAGTCATGATTACCCCTTCAGTGCAATGTCAAGTTCAGCTTGCTTGTGCAGGTCCTCGATCCGGCGGACAGCGATGCCGTAGCTGGCGGTGTCCTTCTCGATCCCGGTGGCCTTGAGGCGGAGTTCGTGAGCCGCCGGGAAGATCGGGCCAGTGCCGCAGAACGGATCGAACACGCTATCGCCGGGGAGGCAAGAGCGGGAGAGCAGGTCGCGGTAGAGGGCGACAGGCTTCTGCGCCGCGTGGCCGAGGTTTTGGTCGGCGGAGTAGTCGAGCACATCACCGCCCATCTTGAGCGTCGGGCGCTTACCCTTGACGCAGTAGAAGATTGTCTCGTACTTCCGCTGCGGGCCACGCTCGGGCCAAGGCGCGCGCGAACCTTGCTTCTTGTACCAGATGAGGGGAGTGCGGAAGACTTCCCACCCGGCGGCGAAGAACAAGGCCTTGATAAGGGGGAAGCGATCTATGTCGCAGAAGGCGTAGAGGTGCGCCTGGGGCTTGGCGATGCGGAAGCCTTCGGTGGCAAGGGCCACGTAGCAACGCTCGGCGTATTCCCAGTCGTCGGTGTAGCCGTGAGCGCCCGCGGCCAAGCCGCCCGAGTCACCGAACTCATCTGCGCCCATGCCGTAGGGAGGGTCGGTCAGGATGCAGTCGAAGGACTCGGCGGCCTGCCCCATCATCCAATCTACGGAGTTGGTGTTGAAGATCTGATGCACGTTGGCGGTGTAGGTGGCGCCGACACTTGCCCCGAGGGCACGGTGCTTCTCGGTGGCCTCCTGTTTCTTGAGGATCTTGAACGCTTCGTTGACGGTCTTGGCGGCTTTGACTTCGGGATTGTCCAGGTGCCGGGCGACGATCAGCTCTTGGCGGAGGCCCGCTTGATACGCGCCCATCTCGCCGGGTTTGAGGTTCTCCGTCGCTTCGGGGTGGAGTTCTCGCGCTACGTCTGCGATGCTCGGGGGGAGGACGCCGGCTGCGAGGGCTTGGCGGGAGCGGAGCTTGACGAGACGCTCATGGGCGGATGCACGCTCCTGCCACGACAGGTCCACCCGGTGAATGTTCTCCTCGAGTTCGGCCTCTTCGTAAGCGAGGGGATCGAGTTCCTCGAGGAGGGTGTAGGGAATGTGGCCCACAGGCACGTCGGCTCCGTCGTGGCGGATGCCCTGGCCGAGGTCAGCAAGGTCGCCCACTGCGCGGAGGCGGCGTTCGCCTGCGACGAGGATGAGGGAGCCGGACTCGCCGGGGCGGAGGATGATCGGGTGGAGGAGCCCGCGCTTGGAGATGCCGTCGGCGAACTCGTGCATCTTGGCGGGATCGAACAGGGCGCGCTGCCGGTTGGGCAGGATGGTGATAGTGTCAATACGAATGGTTTTCACAGCGAGGCTCCGGAGGGATGAGGGGAAAAAGGACAGGGGCCGAAGCCCCCGCCTTCATGACTGCGCGATCAGCTCGGCAGGATACCGGAGATCCGCTCGACGATCTCGCCGTTGTAGAGCTCGTGGGTGAGCTTGACCTTGACGAGCTTGCTCTGCAGCATCGCCCACGCAAAGGGCTCGCCGGGCTTGTTCATGCCCGTGGCCTCGCGGTAGACGCGCTGCTGGCGGTTCTTGCCCTTGGAGTTGTCGAGGGCGCCCTGCGGAGTGAGGTCGAGGAACACGCGGTCGGTCAGAGTCAGCTCGGGGTTGAGGCCGATAGCCTGGACTTCCGCGGGCACTTGGATCTTGAGAGGGACGAGCATCGAGACCCAGGGCTGGCCGGCGCGGTCGCCTTTCTCGATCATGCCAGTGGCGGTCTTGATCTCACCGATCATGGCGAGGTAGAGGCCGTCTTCCGTCGCCGGGTTCTCGGCGGGGAGAGGGGGGCGTTTCTCGTTGGATTCGGTAGTCTGCGCGTGGAGGAACACATTGGGGTCGAAGGAGGATACCATGGTGATACACTTTCAAGGTTACAAAATGGCGAGATTAAACGCTCTCGCCGTCGGCGTTTACTTAAAACGGGATGTCGTCGTCAGGGAAGTCAGGCTGAGGCGGCGGCTTCGGGGCGCGGTAGGTGTCGGGCCCTCGCGGAGCGCGCTGAGGGGAGTCATTCGGGTGGAAACAGGAGAGCATGACCTGCCCATCCCTCTGCGGCGCACCTGCGGGGTTGAAGATGGCGTCGAGGGAGATGGTGAAGCCGGGGCCCTTGGAAGGGTCGTTGTCGGAGTGCTGGAGGAGAGCACCCACGTTGCGCCAGCGCTTTTTGCCCTCGTTGCCGTAGGGGATGGCGACGACGATATCGGCGATCTTGGTGGTGCTCATAGGTATACCGTCTCGCGGCCCGTGATTTTGACTTGAGTTTGATGCGAAGTAAAGCCATCCTCACCGACGGCTTGCTCTTCTTCTCGCAGGTTGTCGATGCCGGAGGTCAAGCGATTCTTCGCCCACTCAAGCGTCGCGGCCTGCGTCTTCCCCGCCGGTACCGGGATGCGGACCTGGAGGATCAAGGTGGTGTGTTGACGCCTGCTCACAGCCCGGCCCTCACTTTCCACTTGTCAAAGATCAGCGCGAAGTCCGGCTCGATCTTGGACTTGATGCCGAGGGAGCGGGTCTTGGTATCGACGCCGTAAGCGGCGGTGTCCCAGTAGAACTTGTCCGCTTCCCGTGTGGTGTAGATCATCTCGGAGAACAACGTCGGGATCTCCGTGGCGAGGGCCTTGCCGATTGCCTTGATCATGATCTTCGTGGACTGCGTTACTCCGTCTGTTTCCCTGTCCACGTGAGCTGTTAGCACGAAGGGGCAGACAATACCCTGCGTGCAGAGGCGGAGGAAGTTCATCAGATTGTTCTGCGCTACGCCATAGTCGCCAGGAGAGGCCATCGGGCGCGCTCCGATCTGCATCTTCATCGCGGCGTTCGAGGTCTCGGTGAGGGAGTCCATCGCGAAAATGCGATTGTACGGGAAGGCATCCACTCCGCCGAGGTCTTTGCCCGTCCGGTCGTCAATAAACTTCGCACACGACCCGAGGATCTTGTAGAAGGCATTGTTCTCCCCGCCCCGGTTCGCATCGACTGACTTGGCGAGGGCTTCGTAGGACAGCTTGCCCACCGCATCGGCGGTCTGCATGAGGGACTTGAGGGAAATCGGTCGCGTGGTCTGCTGGTGCCAGTATACGCAGGCCGGGGGCTCCTTGCCCTTGTCGCGGAAGTATCCGAGGAAGGACTCGAGCCCTTGCTCGGTGAAGAGGATGGCGAGTTCGAAGCCATTGCGGTCACACCACTCGGCGAGGGTGCCGAGGGAGTAGGTCTTACCCGTGCCGCCGAGGCCCATTAATGCAACCTTGGGGCCGAGGAGGGGCTGCTTGTCGGCAGCGGTTACTGGATCAGTCATTCGTATTCCTTAAGGAGTTGGAGAAATTGCGCTCGGATATTCGGAGCATCGCAAGGTAGGCAGCGGGAAGAGTAGACTTTCCACGCCTCAGCAACCAGTGGTCGATAGGTAAAATCGAAGCTGTAAACCTGCCGTTTCCAGATCTCACCGCAGGCCGGGCAGAACCAGGCGACATTGGGATAATACGCGCTTGCGTTCGGCGGCGTGCCAGCGCAGTAGACCCGCTCGCTGCTGACTGACGCACCTTCGAACGTCGTAAGGGTGGCATGGCCTTGCGTCTGCTCATTCGCCATAACCGGACTCGGCCCAGGATTCGAAGAGGTAGTCGTCGATTGGAAGCTCGTGGATCTTGGCGAGAATCGCCGTGCCGAGGACAGGCTCGGCCGGGACGATAGCTCCGTTCGCGTCGGTGACTTCAAGGATTCCAACGGAGTAGACTTCGGCCTCGCCCTCCGGCGGATAGCAGTCCTCGGGCGGGCCGGAGAGCTTGCCGGGATCGGAGTAGCACTTGCCCTCAAGGCGGTAGTTTACTCCGTATTCGCCCGAAGGAAGGGTGACGAAGGCATGAAACTCAGCAGAGTGATTGCCGCGGCGGATCATACCGCCTCCTCAATCAGCGTCTCTGTCCGTCGAACCGGGTCCCAGACGCGCCGCTCGAACTGCTGCTGGAGCAGGACCTCCGGCCGCTGCATCTGGCAGATGTTACGGAAGGGACAGCCGCCGTACTCCGCGCAGGCGTGATCGAGGTTGAAGTCCCAGACGCCGGACTCCCACGCCTGGATCATCCGGCGAACATCGCGGAGGGTCTGTTCGTACCAGCGGTCAAGCTGCCACTGCGGGCGATAGGTGATCGCTTCGAGGGTGTCGTACTTGGTCTTGAGGATCGAGACGCCGCGGACGAGGAAACCGTCGAGCTTGATCCCGGCTTGCTGGGCACCCCACACGTAGGCGGTGAACTGGGAACGGAGGTCCCACTGCCGGGGCCAGCTTGCGCCGAGCTGGCTCGCGGTCTTGTCGTCCTCCCCGAGGGCCATGTTTTCGTAGTCCACGATCATGTCGAAGCGGCCGCTGTACAAGATGGGGTCGCCGGTCACGGGGTGCTTGATGTCGATGGGCTCGAGGAAGGAGAACTCGATCCCGCGCTTGCCGCCGGGCAGGGTCATGGGGATGGCCTTGTCCCGCCCGAGGGGGTAGCGCTCGAAGTAGAACTCAAGGGCCCCCGCCATACGCTCGAGGGACTTGGCACTGTCCGCCGGGCACTCGAACTCGCCGTAGGACTCGATCAGGGCGCGGAGGCCCAGGGCGACGGAGTCCGGGGCGCTCATGTCCTGCTCGTAGAAGGCGGTGCGGGCGACCTCGAGACCCTTGGCGAAGCTCGCCCCCGCGTGGAGATGGACGGAGGGATCGCGCGGCTTCCAGTGCTGGAAGAACTCCCGCATGGCTTTCTGCGGGCAGGAACGGAAGGCCGCGATGAGGGAACTGTCGACGACAGCGGGGAAGTCAAAAGCGGGGCGCATGAGGACTCCTTGCGATGTAGGCTTGAGCAGCCGCGTTTAGGAGGGACTTGTCGGCGGGGAAGATGTAGACATTCCGCCGTTCAAAGTGAGGGGTTTGGTAGTCGGCGAAGGTGAGCACATTCCCGAGCTGGTTGGGTTCGCGTTGCTCGCCCGTGCCGGCTGCATTCACGATAAAGCGGTCGCCGAAGATGAAGAGGTCGGCGGGCTTGCACCAGCCCTCGGCACTGTTGTAGAGCGTCACGCCGGTGATGAGGCAGATGGGTTCAGAGGGGAATGTCATCATCCATCTCCGCGGGTTGCGCCGGCACCTCGTTGGTGAGGGCGAGGAGCCGCTCGATCCTGTCCTGCACGCGCTCAGCCTGTTCCGCCGCGTGCACGTAGATCGCGTCCTTCTGCTTACGCAGAGCAAGCACGACACGCTGTGTTAACTCATCCGTTTTGGGAAGGTCAATGTCTACTTCGACTGTGTATGGACACAGCGCTATCCGACTGTCCGTATCCTTCATCTCGCCTTCGTAGAAATTGAAATCGTCCAGCGTCCGCTTGGGGTCGCCGAAATGCCAGGCACTGACGTACCCTTCAATCTTGATCTTCATCTCACTCTCCTAACTCGCCGGCGGATAGGGGGCCGCCGACATGCCCCTTGGTTGATCAGAGTCCCTCGAGTTCGTCCAGCAGATCATCCGCCTTCGGGATGACCTTGGTCGCGGTCTTGCGCTTGGCCACGGCGGATGCTGCACTCGCGGCCTCGCGACCCGCGCGGAGCTGCTTGATTGCCTCGCGCATCTCCTCAAGGGTGATGGTGCCCTCAGCGGACTTCTTCCTCCACTCGGCGAGGCGGGCTTGCATTTCGAAGGTAACGGGGGATGCGCTCATGGGAGGGTCCTTTGCAAGAGTTCAATCGTCGCGGGCTCGCCGCGGAGGAGGTAGACGCCGGGGGTCAGTGGCGGGTCCTGGCGAACTCCGATGTCCACGACCTTGGACGCGAAGTGCTCGCGGAGCAGCTCGGTGATGAAGCGGGAGTATGCGCCGTGCGGTACACGCTGCTCAAGGTCAGAGTGCAGGTGCAGGGTGAGCTGCGTGAACACAGGCAGGGGGAGGGCCACGTTGAGCTGCTTCGACGGGATGAGATTAGGGGGCTTCGGCATCGGGCGCTCCTTCGTACTCGGACCAGGGGATGAGATCGCCGTCTTCGTCGGTGACGGAGATTTCATACCCGGCGGCTTGCAGGGCCGCGACGCAGATAGCGAGGACGGCATCCTCTGCCTCCCCGTCGACGAAGAGGGAAGCGGGGTCTTCCCAGAATGGGGTTGCGAGGTTGAGGCAGATCATACGGGGTCCTTGAAGTGTTTCTTGAGGGAGGTGACTGGTACTTCCTTCGTCGTTAAGCGATGCCCGACTGGGCACTCCCGCCGGCGAGTGATGTAGGGGTAGGCCCGGCCTTGGCGCGTCCGGGTGGAGAGGACCTGGGTCGGCTGGCCACACTCGGGGCAGCGGAGGGTCATGCTTCGCTCCAACGGAGGGCACGCTTCGACTCGGCGGTCATGGCGGAGAGGAGATCGACGCCAGCGGGCAGCTGGATCATCTCGTCGCCGGAGGCGAAGGTCGCGGGGAGTTCCAACACTGCGCGGGCAGTCGCGTGATCGTAGTAATGAATGTTGAGAGTTGCGGATGGGCAACTGACCGCAGGGAGTTCGAGGGTGACAGGGCCGGTGTAGATACGCTGGACGAGCGCGCGGGTAGAGACCGGCGGCGCTTCGGTCTGCGTGGGAAGGTCGAAGTCCACTTCCTCCACCGCATCGACGCGGATGGGGACTGCACTGCGGACGAGGCGCCGGGCGTCCTTGACGGTCTTATGCCACAGCTCACGGAAGTTGCCGAGGAGGAGCCGAGTCTCGCGGTGGATGAGGGCCAGGCCGCGACCCTCAATCCAATTATCTGGATTGACGAAGATGCCGAGGGGCTCAACGGGAGCATCCACAGGGTCCATCTTACGCTTACGGCGGGCCTCTGCTTCCGCGTGGGCCTTCGCCCGTTCCTGTTTCTGCGCCGCGCGGGCAGCTTTGAAAAGGGCCTCAAGGTCAAGGTCCATATCGGGATCAGTCACGAGTGAGCACTCCATTAAGTTCGAGGGGATTATCGCGCCATAATTCGCGCGATATACATTAGACGCGGACTTCCCGGATTAGTTCCCGAGATTTTTAACACGGGGTGGAAGTTGTTTCCGGCTGCGCGGGAAGCGTGAGGTCGGAGGTTTCGTCCAGCGTGAGGTCGCCGTCCTTGATGAGGCGGAGAGTTTCCTCTTTGAGGGAAACAGGTCGCGGAAAAGGTGCGATGAACAGTGGAGGATCACTGTCCCAGTAATCTTTGCCGTAGACAGGGCAAACTGTAGTAAGGGTAACTATGCGACCCACGAGAGCTTGACAAGCCGGACCGCACCAAACGATCACTACCATATCACCAGATTTGAATTTCATCTCAGCCTCCCGTGGCCAGTGTGTTGAAGTGATAGAGGTACTGCCCTTCCCAGAAGGACCAGTGGGATTCCTTCCGGTAGATCTTGAGGCGCGAAGGGATCGGCTCGAAGGAGGGGTCGTCCAGGACTGCCCACTTCCGGGTGTGGGAGACGAGCATGTCCCTGCGCTCCATCCAGAGGGCGGTGAGGTCAGTCCGCTTGATCGCCGCGACGTTAAAGACGCTGGCGGTGAACAGGCCGGGGTAGAGACCGTTGAGCACATGCTCCTCGATGCGAGATTCGAAGTCGGTCCAAGTGTCGCCCATCATCCGCTTGACGGGGGAAGCGAGGTCACCGGTGATGGCCTCCGCCGCGTCGTGACAGAGGATGGTGAGGTAGAACTCGTTGGAGGCTTCGGGCCAGTAGCGCCGGGCAATCTCGAGGCAGAGGCAGGAATGCTCCGCGACGGAGTAAGGGCGGTGAGTGTGGCCGGCGAAGCGGTTGATCAGGGACAGCGAATGCGCGATGACCTCGATGGTCGGCGGCTTCGAATCGTTGGGCGAGGAGAGGGAATAGTCCGACCCGTCCTTGAGGACGATCCAGGGTTCGCTGTGCATGGGAGTGAGCCTTCCATTGGAGAGGGTTAGATGTCGAGGAGTTCGGCGGCTTGCTCGAGCGCTTCTTGCCACTCGACTACGTTAGCGTAAGCGTTTTCATGCTCCGTCACGTCGAAGTCAGGGTCCTGATCATCTTCGTCTTCGCCTTCGTGATCGTCGATGAATTCTTGGATTTCTTCAGCCAGCGTGTCCGCTGTACTAGCAAGAGCAGAAAGTTCGTTGACGAGTTCTTGCCGGCGCTTGTTGATTGCAAGGGCGCGGTTTTTGAGGGATTTGTCCATGATAAGCCTTCCAGTTTGAGCCTCTTGGAGAACTGCGCTGGAGGCTGAGATGGCACACCCTGTCGTGGTCTTAGCACGCCAGCCCGGTGCTTGCGCAGTCCGGGTTCTCAGCCTCCTCGCTTGCCGCCCCAGGGTAGAGGCTCAATCGCCCCTGGGACTTGGAAAGGACTTGATGTCGAGTTGGGACGCGACCCTCTCCTAGTGCGCATGGCCCCGAAGGGCCTTTCACACCGAAACCTGGGACCTTATACGATTCGGCAACCTCCCCGCATGCAGGGCAATCTGTCCCTTGATCTACACCAGAACCCGACTAGGTTGGCCGCCGCAGCACTATCCTGTCCATCACGCCTTCACGCTTCGCAGGGTAAGTAATGACGCTCACGCAATCATCGACCTGTTTCTAGTGCCTCAGGCCCAATGAAGGGCCTTTGGGAGCAGAGGGCGCCATGCTCAGGGCGTTGGTTCGGACAGGGTTTGTGGCCCCGCCCTCCAATCAGATGCTGGCGAGTTCGTCGTCGGCGTTGACCTTCGAGGTCTTGGCAGCTTTCTCCGCTTCCAGCCGGGCGATGATCGCGCCGGTCTTGGTCCCTGGCACGCGGAAGGACGCGTACAGAGCCTGGCGGGTGAGGCCTTCGGTGCTCGCGATCTTCTTGTCCAAGTAGGCTTTGACCGTGGCCTGATCCTTGCCCGTGGCTTCCATAATCGCCTGCACGACTGTCGAGGCGCCGGAGACACCGCCACCACCGGCCGCGCGACCCTTGCCCCAATTGCCCTTCTGGATTTCGGTGTCCAGATCCTCCACCGCGATCACCATGTCGTCTTCGCTCAGCGGCTTGTCGGCCGGGGAGGCGAGTTCGTCGCCGTACTTCTGCTCCGCGCCGTGACCCATGAACTGGGCCATGAGGGTCAGCGGGAGAGGGAAGGTGCGGGTCTTGCCATTGCGGAAGTCCATGCGGACAGCCACGGCGCCGGCGGAGAACTGCACAATGCCCGAGGCCTCGTCAACCGCGATCTTGGACTCGTCGATCAGGGTTTCCTTGTTCACCTTACGCTTGCCGGCGAAGGTGACCTCGCGGGAATCCTCCATCACGACCTTGGTGTATTCAGTCGCCGGACGCTTGGTGGCGGTCGCTACAGTGGTTTCTTCGTTACTCATGAGAGATTGCTCCAAAGGGCCCTTGAGTTGCCGGCGGCCCAGATATTCCGGTTAGCGGGAAATCCGCAGAGGAAGGGAGCACGCTCCCCTCGCCTTCGGACTTACCAGGTGCCAACGCGGCCCAGAGATGCGGCCTTGGCCAGCTTGCTGCCGGCGGGCTGCGGTTTGCCGGGGTAACGGGAGCGGGGCAAGCTCTTGTTCTGCGTCCGTCCGCCGTGGACGCTGGGCCGCGGAGGAGCGTCGAGCACCATGCCGCCGAAGAGTGCGCTAAACAGCGCCGAGGTGTTGAACTTCATGATTGAGCCTTCCAGTTTAATGACCGCACCATCGCGGCCATGTTTGTTTGACGCGAACTGCGCCGGTTAGTTCCCGAGATTTTCGTTGTATTTTCACCACTCACTCATGCGCGAAGCGGTCGCTGCCCACTCCAATTGGAAAGGGCTCGTTCGGGGCGGTCAGCTCTCCGATCACCGCGCGGAGGCGTTCGATACGCTGCTGGTGGTAGATGCACATGGCCTCGGCGTACTCGGCGGCGGAGCTGGCGGCGAGGTGCTCGCGCTGGGCGTCTTCGAGTTCCGCCGTCGCGAGGGCGAGAGGGGAGGGTTTGCGGAAGGGGTTGAAGGTCATTACGGTCTCCAGTAGAACAGGTCAAGGAACACCGCGCAGACGGCGGCGAGGGAAACGAGGATGAAGGCGATGCGCTGGCGGAGGGTCATAGCGTATCCACCCCGCTATCCTGGGCGTCCTGGAACAACTCGTCGTAGCAGACTTCGCACATGCCGCTGATCTGCGTCTCGCGCCAGCCAGGGGAAGTGCGAACGTTCGTCTCGCTGAAGGGCGCGCTGCAGGATATGCACTTGAAGTACGGCGCCTTGCCCGTATCTGCGAGCTGGCGGAAATCGGTCTCGGACTCCGGGAGGAGCCCGCCGCGAATAGAGGGGATCATGATTGGCCTTTCAAGGTGGCTTTGGGACCGACGCGGAGGTTGCGCCGGGGCTTACGGGACTTGTCCTCGGGAGTGCGTTCTTCAAGGCTGCGGCACCGGGAATCCTCGCCGCGGAAGAACCAATGGAGCCCTTCCGGGCTCGCGACGCAGTCGACTACGCGGTAGGACTGCAGGCTGTACAAGGCGGCGGAGACTTGGTTCGGAGAACCTTTGGTCTGCTCACACAGCGCCTTCATCGAGACGAAGTCGTCCGCGGTGCGGAGGGCTTCTTCGACGAGGTGCGTCCAGGTAGGGCGCTTGGGGGCTTTAGGCGTACGCACGGTGGCTTACCCGAGGAGGTCGAAAATGTAATCGGGCTCAAGACCGAATTCCTCCGCGAGGACTTCTTCGGGGTCTTCGCCTTCGAGGACGCGCTCGCGAGCATCAGCGATTGCTTCGTTAGCCTCGCGGCTGGTCATGCCATCTCGGCGCATGAGGACTTGTTTGAGGGTTTCTTCCATGATTGAGCCTTCCAGAAAACGTGCCCGATCGGCACAATGGTTAGACGCGCGCTGCGTCAATGAGTTCCCCAGAAACGCGCCGGGGAACTTGGTTTGCAACTCCCCGCCATCCTCGCTCGTCGGACGGGGTAACTTCTCGCGGGGCCGCTGACGTCGCATCACTTCGGGGAACCGAAACAGCCCTGCTTGTCAGGATGCGGACAGCCGAGCCGCCGGGCGCAGTTCCCCGGAACCCCGAACAGCCAAATACCAAACAGCCAAACAGCCGGGACGATTCGGCGGCTGAGCGTGGGGCCTTGGCCTGGGATTGTCCGGGCGGATTATCACCCGGTAATGCGCGCGAGGTCACGAATCCAGGCCCACAATCACGCCCCTTGGCACGATGATCTTCGCGTCCATCGCCTTGCGAATATCTGCATCCACGGCCGCGAGTTCGGCGGCGGTCCAGCCCTTCGCGTCGCAGTGAAGGGACGACAGTTTGTTCATCATCTCCACCGCCATCAGCACCGCGTTGAATAGCTCCATATTCCGCCCCGCTCCCCGCGCGAGGATATTCATCGCGTGCTGGCCCACGCCCACTGTATACACCTGCTCGAACTTCGCCCGCCCGTGCTTGCGCGCGACGGAGTGGAAGTGCTGAGGAATCCCGCTGAGGTCTTCCTCGGTTGAGGGGCTTACGCCCAAGGCCGCGACGGTTGCTTTCTCATCCGGGCTGATCATGCCGGCCTCCGGAGCTTCTCGATGTCCAGCCCATAGGCCGCCGCCCGATCGTTGAGCGCACCGAGTCCGCCCTCGACCTCGCTCGGAGCATCCCCGCCATCGAGGGGATCGGGCGGAGGCGGCCTCACCACACTCCCCACAAGCGGCGCCGGCTTATCCGCCAGCATCGCTTGCACCCGCGCGAGGGATCGCTCGGCCTCCGCAGGCGTCTTCATCCCGTCGGCGGCTTTCCCCGCCCAGGACTCGCCCCTTACGATGCGCCCGATCTGTCCGACACTCACGCCGAAGTGGCGGCAGAGATCTCCCTGCGTTGCACCTTCCGCATAATACTGCCGAATCTGCCTCACCATCTCCGGCGTGAGCTTCGCGGCCTTGGAATTCTTCCTCTCAAACATCAGACACCTCCCGTCATAGTTACCACAAGGGCCGAGCGCAGCACCAATGCCACCTTCCCCCGCGCCCGCGCTTGCAAGAAGTCCTTCCGCTGCCGCGCAGTCAACCGCACGGCGTCCTGCAAATCTCGCTGGTCTGCCCACTGCAGCTCCCAATCCGGTTCCTGTAAATCCATCGCTTGCATGGCCTGCAGGATCGTCACATCCTTGAGTTCCATAATCCCTCCATTCACCAGCCTTCGCACAATCGCGGGCGGCCAGCACTGCCCATCTCCTCCTCACACCATCATCTCATCATCCACCCTCCTCCCCTCCCTCGCCGCATACTGCATACGGCGTTTTCGCAAACCATCCCAGTCGCTTTAGCGCTTAGGGTTTCCAGTTCAAGAGAAAAAAAAATATGATAGAACTGATACCCCAGATCCCCAGGGACGGTTTTGAGGAAACTGCCCCGGTTTGCGAAATCCCCGTATGCAGTACTCGGCGAGGAGGGAGAGGGATAGGAGGGATGATGATATGATGATATGATGATGCCATGGTGATATGATACCATCTCCCGCCATTAGTTCCCCAGATTTTCCCCCGCCCGCCCCTAGGCCTAACCTAGCCACCCCACCATCAGGCAAGCCCGTTCCCAAGCCGCTGCCGGGCGCATGTTCGGGAAACCCCTGCGAAGGTGCAGGTACGCGGCGATAATCTTGTCCATCATGCTGCAACCTTGGTCAGTTGTTTCAACCAGCCAGCCGCCGGCCGGACGCGGCGCATTTGTGCTTGGGACAAGCCGTTAACGCACTTGATGCACAAATCCCGCCCGTAGGGATACGCCTGTGTTTGTGGCTGATACCCCAAGTTTTGCAACTTCGTGAACGTGCCGCATCCGTTGCAGTGCTCCCACTGTTGTCCGTTGTCATCGATTACACCTGCCATGATGAGCCTCCATATCGGGACAATTCCCGCGAGAGTAGGCCGGTTGCCCAGCCCCTCCCGCTGGTGCTGTCTTACGCTCGGATGACGTACCAGCAATCTGCCCAGCGCTTTTCGGTCATGTACGCGTTTACTTTGACCCAAGCTTCCTCCCACGTTGCGCCCGAAAACTCCAGATTGAGCTGCGCATTCTCGTCACCAATCCTGCCGATCGAAATGTAAAGCAATGTCATGTGAACCTCCAATCCCGGACAATCCCGGACCAATGCCGCCTGTCACGCGGCATCAGTCTGGCCTGTCTTACTCGGCGTCCAATTCCGCCATCAACTTCGCATTAAACCATGCCTGCGCTTCCTCATAGGTGCAGTTGCGTTTCTGCGCGATCGCCGCTATGTGCGGGCTGAGTTTCTCGGTCTTGGCCTTCGCCTTCGGGCTCCAATCCGCCGACCCGCTCGTGTAGTGATCGACCAATTCCTTGACCGCCTCCCGCCGCATGGCCTCGGTCACGGTATAGTTATTCTCCGCCGATTTCTGTATCGCCGCGTTATCCCCTACCCGCGCCGCAAACCCGTGCAGCATCGCGTAGGTGGCATTAGCCGGGCTAACCTGCGACATGGCCAGAACGATCGGTGCCAGTTCGCCCTCGAACGTAAACGTTACGGTCTGGGCCTGCGCGTTGATAACCTTCTTCATGATGAGCCTTCCATTGTGTGCGGTGCATGCACATCGCATCCACCTGAACGTTTGACGCATGCCACCCGCATCAGTTCCCGTTGTTACACATCGTTACATTTGGCTGGTGCATTGTGCATCGCAACATGGCCAGCCGCATCCCCACGGCGCTTGTGTTGCTGCAGCGCAACGGTCCGCCGGCCTGTCGCACCGGCGCCACTGTGGTCAAAAAGCGACACACGAATCAGGCCGGTGGGGGGAAAATCCAAGGCCCCGCGAAAATTCTCTAATCCACCAGATTCTACTGGACCACTTTTTGAATCCCGCGCGAATTATGCCATCCTAATCCACGCGAACATAAGCGGCACGACGCGTAAGCGCGGGGGAACCCGATGGCCTCCTGGGTCGTCTAACGTGGAATCGGACAGATTGATGAAGAAAGGCAGGCCGCGATGATTGATCAAGGGAATGTGGATGAGTTGCTAGGAGAGAACCGGGCCCAGCCGCCCGCCGCCCCCTCGCACGCCGCGACGATGGGAGTCCTTGACAAGGTCGGCTACTCCCACCGGGACATGATCGACTACATCATCGCCAACCCGCGCGTGACTCAGGGCCAACTCGCCGCTCGTTACGGCTACACGCAGAGCTGGGTCAGCAACGTCATGGCCTCGGACGCGTGGAAGTCAGCCCTGGCGGCCCGCCGGACCGAGCTGGTCGACCCCGTCCTCACTGCCACCATCACCGAGCGTTTCGAGGGCATCACCCGCCTCTCCCTCGAACGCCTGCAGCAGAAGCTCGAGGCCCCCCAGGTGTCCGATCAGATCGTCATCAAGGCGGTGGAACTCGGCGCCAAGGCCCTTGGAGTCGGCGGCAACGCCCCTCCACCCCCGCCGCCGGCCGCCGATCACCTCGCCCAGCTCGCCACCCGCCTGATCGCCCTTCAATCCCAGGTCCGCCAAGGAGTCCTCCCCCATGTCGAAGTACTCGAAGCCCGTTAAGTCCCCCATCAAGGGCGCGAACGATGAACGGAACAAGTTCGTGGACCGCAACCTGATGAAGGTCAACCCCAAGCGCGAGCAGTTCGCTCCGACCCCCGCCGAGCCGGTGAACCAGCACAAGCGGATGGCAGGGGCCTGCTGATGCAAGCTGCGCTGTCCCCGGCTGTTCGGTATTCGGCTGTTGGCTGTTTGGATGTTCGGCTGTTTGGATGTTCAGGCGTTCCGGCCGCCCGGCTGTTGGATGTTCCCCAGTTGGAAATGTCTCCGGCGGCTGACCAGGCCTTCCCCGATAGGCAGGGCTGTTTTGCCACGCCAGCAGCTGACTCCCCCGCCAACGCCAACCAAGCCGCGACAGAAGGCCCCCTCTCCGCGAGCATTGTCCGGCGCGCACCGTACCGTGCACCGGCAGGCGCTCCCACGAAAGGGCGCCAGCAACCCCTGCCCAGCAAACCGCGCCAGGTTCGGGTCCGCGCTCCCGCAAAACGCAAATGATCGACGCCTCCCTTTCCGCCGCAGCCTCCTCTGTCCGAGGTCCTTTCGGCTCGTGTTTGGGTCAGGGAGGCGTCAACTTATGAACCGCATTACTTTCAGGAGCGCGCATGTCGGCGAAACACGGAACCTCGCGTTCGACTTCATCTCCGACCTCGCGATCGGCGAAACAATCAGCTCTGCTGTCGCTAGCTACGCTGTCTACTCCGGCGCCGACGCCGCAACGGCGAGCCTCGGCACCCCCTCGACCAGCGGCACGATTGTTACAGTCGCCGCAGCGGGGGACACGGAGGGGGTGACCTACCTGGTGACGGTGGAAGCAACGACTTCTACGGGTCAAGTGCTCGCATTGAGTGGATTCCTGGCCATGACACCGGAGGGAATGTGAATCCAGGCGCTGTTACGTTGAGCGCGGACCTCATCGAGGCCTTTGCGGGGACGTTTATCTCTCCTCGCTTCGACGATGCACGCCCAACGCCGCAGTTTCACCGCGAAGCTTGGGAGCTTTACACCTCCCCTGCCCCTTCTTGCATGGTCATAGCGCCGCGAGATCACGCAAAATCGACCAGTCTGACCACGGTTTACATCCTGGCCGAGGCCCTTTTCCGCGTTAGCGACTACATTATCCTGGTCGGTTCGACGGAGGAGAACGCAGTTGAGCAACTCGGCAACGTGGTCGAGGAACTAGTCGAGAATGAAGACCTTCGCGAGGCTTTCAAGATCAAGAAGTTCGTCCGGGTGTCCGGTCCCGACATCATCTGCGAGCTGAGCGACGGCTATCGCTTCCGTATTCTGGCCAAAGGTGCCGAACAGCGTATCCGCGGCAAGCTGTGGAAGGGCAAGCGTCCCAACTTGCTGGTCTGCGACGACATGGAGGACGACGAGCAGGTTGAAAATCCCGACCGTCGCGCCAAGTTTCGTCGCTGGTTTTTCCGTGCTGCGAAGCAGGCCTTGTCCAAGTCCGGCAAGATCCGCGTCCACGGCACCATCCTGCATGAGGACGCTCTCCTTTCTCGTCTCCGCAAAAACCGCACATGGCAGCACAAGTTTTATGCCGCTCACGCCGGGTTTGATGACTTTTCCGCCATCCTCTGGCCCGAGCGTTGGAGTGAGGAGCAGCTGCGCCAGCGTCGTCAGGAGTTCATCGAGGACAACGACGCGGCCGGTTACTCCCAAGAGTTCCTGAACAATCCCCTTGATCACTCGGACGCATTCCTGCGTAAGGGCGATTTCATACCTATGTCGGAGGATGATTATGACTCCGAGAAAGTGGTTTGTGCCTCCGCCGACTTCGCGGTCTCGAAGGCAGATAAGGCAAACCGGACCTCCTTCACTGTCGGAGGGAAGGATGTCAACAATCTTCTCCACTACATCGACCAGCGCGTCGGTCGCTGGGACACGGTCGAGTGGATTGATGAGATGTTTTCCATCCAAGTGCGGTGGAATCCGGAAGTTTTCTGGGTCGAGGATGGGGTTATCTGGAAGGCTGTCCGCGCGATGGTTTACCGTGAAATGCAAGTCCGCGACATCCGCATCAACATCGAGGCGGTGCCTTCGATCAAGGACAAAGCTACCCGCGGACGCTCGTACCAGCGCCGTATGCGTGCTGGCCAGTGCCGTTTCGACAAGCGCGGTGAATGGTATCCTGGGTTTGAACAGGAGAATCTCCGCTTCACCGGCATTGCCCAGGCGACCCTCGACGACCAATTCGACTCCGCCGCCCTCCTCAGTCTCGGCTTCGACCGCATGCCGCAGATCGAGGAAGAGGACTTTTTCACCGAAGAGGAAGTGGAATTCGAACGTGGATTCTGGAATTCTCGCAAGGCCGCCCCTCGTGAAGGCCGCTCGGCCGTGACTGGATACTGATGCTGCAACTTGACGAACACCTGGTCTTAAACGAGGCAGCGATTCAATCGCCGAACCTCTGCGATCGCTTCAGCGACGAGGACCTCACGCGCATTGGGATCTACTGCAAGGAGGGCTTTGAGCGCGACGAGCAATCCCGCGCCCACTGGCTCAAGCGCAATGAAGCCGGGATGAACCTTGCCTTGCAACTGCAGGAGACCAAAACCTTCCCGTGGGAGGGCTGCGCCAACGTCGCCTTTCCTCTCGTCACTATCGCCGCGATGCAGTTCCATGCGCGCGCTTATCCTGCGATCGTGAACGGATCGCAGGTGGTGAAGGTCGCTCAATTCGGGCCGGACCCGGACGGGCAACTTGCTGCCCGCGCCGAGCGCATTTCGACTCACATGTCCTGGCAATTGCTGTACCAAGACAAGCCCTGGGAAGAGCAGGAGGACAAGGCCATCCTGAATGTCTCCATCGTGGGGACGAACTTCAAGAAGACCTACTACTCTCCCAGCCTCGGCCACAACGTGAGTGAACTCGTTCTTGCCAAGGACCTTACGCTGAACTACTGGTCCAAGTCCGTCGAGCAGTGCCCGCGCAAGACCCATCACATTCCGAAGTTCCGCAACGAGATCTACGAATCTGTGATGCGCGGGATCTGGAGGGATTGCCTTGAGGAGGCCTGGTATCAGCAAGCTCCGCCCGTTGAGGTCTCGCAAGCGAAGCGGGAACAGGATCGCCGCCAGGGCCTCACGCCCAGTCGCCCGGACGAAGAGTCCAGTTTCATGTTCTACGAGCAGCATGCGGACCTCGACCTGGACGGCGACGGCTATGCCGAGCCCTACATCATCACGTTCGAAAAGAACTCGAGCTACGTCGTCCGCATCGTCACGCGCTTTGATTCTGTCAAGGCCATCGAGCGGATTGTCGCCGGGCCGCGCGCAGGCAAGATCATCCGCATTCGCCCGGTGGAGTACTTCACCAAGAAGACTTTCATTCCTTCCCCTGACGGAGGCATCTATGACATCGGCTTCGGGGTCTTCCTTGGGCCACTTAATGAGGCTGTCAATTCCCTCGTCAACATGCTTCTCGACGCTGGGACCATGCAGACCACGGCCGGTGGTTTCCTTGCGCGCGGCGCAAAGATTCGTGGCGGAGTGCAGAGCTTCTCTCCCTTCGAGTGGAAGCGCGTCGACGCAACAGGGGACGACCTCAGAAAGTCCATTTTCCCCCTCCCGGTGAACGCGCCCTCGGATGTGCTGTTCCAGCTTTTGAGTCTCCTAATCAACTACACTTCGCGTGTCAGCGGCACTACGGACATCACGGTCGGGGAGAACCCTGGCCAGAACACCCCCGCCCAGACCACGCAGACGATGGTGGAAATGGGGCAGAAGATCTACACCGCGATCTTCAAGCGGATCTGGCGCGCGTCGAAAGAAGAGTTTCAGAAGCTGTATCGGCTCAACGGCATGTTTATGTCGCTGGATATTCCCTCCGTCGGCGGTGCTACGCGAGTGGATTACCTCGGCGGTGAGGACGACATTCAGCCCGTGGCCGACCCTCACGTGACGAGCGAGACGATGCGGTTGCAGCTTGCCGGCTCTGTCGCTACGCGCGCCATGAGCGTCCCTGGCTACAACCGCGATGCTGCCGAACGGAATCTGCTCAAGGCCATGCACGTGGAGAACATTGACCAGATCTTCACTGGCACCGAGGGCCTTCCGCCGCCGAAGGATCCGAAAGTTGCGTTGCAGGAAGTCAAGGAACAGAACACCAACCAGCGCTTCCAGATGGAACTGCAGGCCCGTGCCCAGGAATTCATCGCCGAGTTGATGGAGGAGCAACGCCTCAACAACGCGAAGATCATGCAGCTCCAAGCCGCCGCCGCGGAATCCGCCGCCAACGCTCAGTCGGAACAACAATATGCTCAGGTGGCCGCGGTCAACGCCCAGCTTACCTTGGCTAAGTCCCGCAGCGACGAGCTGACCAATCGCATAAACGCGGTGCTCAAGGCTGCCGAAATCAAGTCCAAGCATGACCTTGGCATGAAACAACTGGCCAAGGCCGCGGAGACTTCGAAATGAGCCGCCCCGTCCTGACCGAGGAAGAATTCAATGCCTGGCTTCAGCATCCCGGTACAATCGCTTTGCGAGAGATCCTCGCGGCGAAACGAGAAGAGCTGCGCCAGCAATGGGAGGGCGGGTCGTTCACCGACTACGCCAAAGACGGAACAGTCCTAGTGAATGTAGGTAATCTAGGCACGTGCAGAGGATACGCCTTTGTAACGGACTTCACCTACGAGCAGTATGTAGAGGAAATGCGAAATGATTGAAAACACAAGCGGACTGGACCCTCGCGGGGTCGCGGTTCTGATCCAAACCTACGAGCCCGAGCGCAAGGGTGCGTTGATCGAAATTCCTGACTCCGTCAAGGGCCGGATGGACATGGTTGACTCCCGTGCGGTCGTGATCGCCACGGGGCCGCAAGCGTGGTACGATGAGCGCACTCCCCGCGCCAGGCCTGGCGACAAGGTCCTCGTGACCAAGTATGCTGGCTTCATGGCCAAGGGGCCGAAGGACGGCAAGATGTATCGCCTGGTCAATGACCGCGACATCTTCTGTGCGATCGTGGACGAAGGAGATGGATCATGAGCGACGGCACCACTGTGATCGAATCCGCCGCCCCGCCCGAGGTGCAAGCCAAGGCGGAGAAGATGGGCTGGATTCCGCCCTCCCGCTACCGCGGCGAGGCTGAGCGCTTCGTCGATGCTGAGGAGTACGTGGCTCGTGGTGAGCAGGTGCTGCCCATTGTCCGCGCACAGAATCAGCGGCTGCAGGGTGAACTCGAGGCGCTCAAGGCGAGTCAAGCCGAAACCCAGGCTGCCCTTGCCCGCGCTACCGCGGCTCTCGAGGAAATCGATGAGCGCCACACCGTCGCTACGCAAAAGGCGGTAGAGCAGGCGCATAAGGACTTGAAGGTTCGTCTTGCCGCTGCGCACGAAGAGGGCGACCATGCCGCGATCGCAGAGATCACCGGCCTGATGATCGATCTCAAGACCGCCTCGGCGGAGGACGCACCGGCAAAGAAGAAGGACGAGCCCAAGCCTGTCACTCCTCCCCCTTCCGTGGTCCCTCCCGACCTCAAGGAATGGCAAGCCGCCAATCCCTGGTTCGGCACTGACAAGCGCAAGACTGCCCTCGCCCTCGGCGTGGCCCAGGAACTCCGCGATTCTGGCACCGAACTGACCGGCGTGGCCTTCTACGAGAAGGTGCGCGAGGAAGTCGAAGCGACCCTCAACGGGGGCAAACCTGCCGAGAGCAAGGTCGAAGGTGCGCGCGGAAGTGACACCGGCGTCTCTCGCCCCGGCGGTCGTTCCGGCTTTGCCGCCCTTCCTGCCGACGCCAAGGCCGCTTGTGACGCTGAAGCCAAGGCCTTCGTCGGCAATGGCAAGCGCTACAAAACCATCGAAGATTGGCGTAAGCGTTACGCCGAGTTGTATTTCCAAGGATAATCATCATGTCTGAAATCAAACCCATCAATCCCTCCAATCGCAGCGCCGCCCCGGAGCGTAAGCGCATTCCGATGAGCGTGCCGGTGCAGAAGCTGTCCGTTCCGGACCTGCCGGGGTATCACTTGCACTGGTTTACCGGCACCCCTGAGCGGCTGGGCCGGGCCTTGGAGGGCGGGTATGAGTTCGTGGAAGAGACTGAAGCATCGACGAATGACGTGGGCCTGGGCGGGACTTCCACCCGCACTGGCAATACTGACATGGGGAGCCGGGTCAGTGTGGTTGCAGGCTCCGAGATAGGGCGCGATGGTCAGCCGGTTCGGTTGGTCCTCATGAAAATCAAGCAAGAGTGGTACGAGGAAGATCAGAAACTGGTAGAGCAACGGAACGACCAGGTGGTCAATTCGCTGCTCGGCGGGACACAGGATGCGGGAGGTCAGGATGCGAGCAATCGCTACGTTGACCGCAACCGCACCAAGATCCCGGATTTTTTTAAACGCAAGGTCGCGTAAGCGACTGTCCCTAACGACGGAGGTTTTTCATGGCAAATTCCAACCGCGCGTCAGGCTTCACTCCGCGGCAGTACCTTAACGGGTCTCCGTGGAACGGCCAAGCGCGTCTCTACTCAATCGCGGCCAGCTACGGCACCGCACTCTACATCGGCGATCCGGTCATCTCGAGCGGAACGGCTGATGCCAAGGGCCTGCCCGGGGTGATCCTGGGTGCTGCGACCGGTGCCCTCCGCGGCGTCATCGTGGGTCTGGGCAAGACGCCCGGCGGCCTCTTCAACCCGTCCAACCTGGACATCACCTACCGCCCCGCCTCGGACCCGAGTGTCTGGTACGCGGCAGTGGTCGATGACCCGAACGTCTTGTTCGAGATCCAGGAAGAGTCCAACGGCACGGCCCTGGCTGCGGATCAAATTGGCCTGAACACCATTCCGGTGATCGCGGCGGGCAATGGCTTCACTTCCGGCTGGCAGCTCCGCTCCGCTACTGGCGCCACGCCCAACAACACCGCCACCCTGCAGCTCCGGCTGATGGGCCTGGTCCAACGCCCTGACAACGAGTTTGGCGCCTACGCCAAGCATCTGGTTCAGATCAACGTGCATGAACTGGCACACGGTACCGGCGCCGCGGGCGTCTAAGGGGAGAACGACATGGCAGGTGGAGTTATCAATACGGGTTCACACCCGAAGCTGCTCTGGCCCAGCGTCTACGAGACGTGGGGTCAGGTCTACGACGAGCATGCGACCGAGTACACGGACCTTTACGATGTCCGTTCCTCGGACAAGGCCTATGAACAGGCCGTGCAAGTCACCCCGTTCACCAACGCGGTCGTGAAGCCGCAGGGCGCGCCGGTCACCTACGACGGCGAAGCGCAAGGTGTGGTCACGACCTACACCCATATCGCGTACGCCCTGGGCTACATCGTCACGTTCGAGGAGCTGCGCGACAACCTGTACAAGGAAGTCGCCACGCGCCGCGCCCGTGCGAACGCCTTCTCGATGCGCCAGACAGTCGAACTGGTTTCCACAATCCCGTACAACACGGCCTTCGCGACGACCAGCTTCACCACCGGCGACGGTGCCGCGCTGTGTTCCACTGCCCACGTCAACGCGACCGGCGGTACTTACAGCAACGCCCTGTCCCCGGCCGCCGACCTGGCTGAGTCGTCCCTTGAAGACATCTGCATCCAGATCATGGGTGCGCAGAACGACACCGGGCAGCTGATCAACCTGATGCCCCAGTCGCTGCACGTGTCGCGCCAGGAGTGGTTCAACGCCAATCGGATTCTGGGCTCCGTGCTCCAGTCCGACACTGCGAACAACAACATCAATGTCCTGAAGGCGACCAACGCCTTCCCCAAGGGCATCAAGATGAACCACTACTTCACCTCGGCCGGCCCGTGGTTCGTTCGCACGAACTGCCCGGAGGGGATGACGTTCTTCTGGCGCGATGAGCCGATGTTCGACCAGGACAACGACTTCGACACCAAGAACGCGAAGGCGGCTGCATACATGCGCTTCTCGATGGGCTGTACCGATCCGCGTGGAATCTACGGCTCGAATGGCCCGTAAGGCCTGGGGTGGTTAGTTGGCGCGGATTATAATTCCGTAATCCGCGCCCATTTCGTTTTAACTGTTGGAGGGTTAAATCATGAGTCAGAATGGTGTAGGTCTTACCGAGTCGATCGTCCACGCGCGCACGGGGAACTATCCCTATCGCGCCGGTATGGGCATGATCAACTCAGCAGAATTTGTCGTGATGATGGATGACTTTGTCAGTCCCGTCACCACCAACCTTCCCCTTGGCTGGGACGCCGTCGTGATCGACACAGGTGCAACTGTCGTCACCGACACGACCGCGGGTAATCTTGGCGCATCCGGCGTCCTCCTGTTCGACTCCGACGGAGCGACCGAGGGTGCTTGCTTCTACGGCGAGAAGTGCATTCAGCTCACCGCCGGCAAGAAGTTTTTCATGGAAATGCGTTTCCAGACGGAGCTGGCCGACGACAGCGATGTGCAGTTTGGGCTGTCCGCCCTCACCGCCGTGGTGAACCCGGAAGACATCTGGACCACTACCGCCGCCGATTTGGTGGCCTTCGGTGTCCTCGACGGCAGCGCTACGGTCAAGATGTTGTCTGACAAGTCCAATTCCGGCTCCACTGCGGAGACCGGGACGAAGTCCTTGAGCAACGACACTTGGCACGTTCTCGGCATTTACTTCGACGGCTACACCCTCCGCGGTTACGTCGATGGCGCCCTGGCCTTGACCTGGGCCCAGGCTTCCACGACCATCCCGACCGGCGTTGCCCTCGCCCCGTTCGTCGGTTTTCGCAATGGCAGCGCGGCGACGACCGAAGGTCACGTCGACTACGTTCGTTACGTCCTGCAGCGTTAAGGAGCCCGCCATGCGTCCTCAACGAGTTACCCTCAGCGCGGCGGGCTTCTCGCCGTGGCTGAATATTAATCGGATGCCGAAGGGAAATTTCGGCGTTGCCACCGGCGTCGAGCTTTCTAGTGGAGCGACACTTACTTACAGCGTTCAGCATACAATGGATGAACTGTGGAACTCGACCCTCGAATGGTCAGCCAGCCGTACCACGACTACGGGCACTATCACGAAGGTCAATCACGGTTTGTCTGTTGGCGACTGGACTCAGATGGATGCCGCTGCCCCCTTTAACACGGCCTACGAGGTGGCAAGCGTTGTCGATGCTGACAACTATACGATTACGGTGCCAAACTCTGGCGCAACATCTGTTGCCAAAGGTTCGTCAAATCTGTGGACTGCCCGTGTTGTAGATTCAACTGGCATGGCCGCAAAAACCGCTAGCGCCGAAGGTAGCTATGCCTATCCCGTAACCGCCTGTCGGTTAATTGTCACTTCTTACACCAACGGTTTTGCCGACCTTATGGTTCGACAAGTTGGCTAACGCCAGGAGGTTTATATGGTTACACCTACTACAGTTTACGGAAAGTTTCGCGCACGAGGAGGGTTTATTCGTGGCGAAGGGGAGGTGGAAAATGTGCCGTATCTGTCGGACGACGGCACATCCCTGGTGTCAGGGGATGGGACGATTCTGATCCCGGTAGTCGGCGGGATGTCCACCGAGGCGACGGCCGCCATTGCAACCGCGAACACCAACAAGCTGCAGGCGGCACTGGCCGCTGGCGGTCTTGTGCAGGTTCTGGCCCCCGGCACGTATTACCTAGACCCCCTGCAATCGCTGGTGATCCCGAGCAAAACCAAGTTGCTGCTCGGCTCTGGCGTTTCTCTTGTCTCGCGCACTGGCCGCATCTGCCCGGTGGTCCGCAACAAGTATTCCGGCAACCTCATTGCAGGCCCGCAGTTGGTGCGTGCGTCCAATGTCGTGACCGTCTCGGAAGCGGGGCATACAAAGGCAGTCGGCGATCTGGTGTTTGTCAAGGCGGTGAGTTCGTCCGGCACCGACTCCAGTTTCATCGCCACGGTTACGGTGCTGTCAGTCGTTGCTGGCGTGTCTTGGACGTATGCATCGACCGGCAGCAATGGTACGGCGGGTGCTGCAACAGTGTTCTATGGGCTGATCCCGGTACGACAGCAGCTTGCCGGCACGGCGATGACTGCAACAGCCTTCTATGTGCTGGTGACAGAGGCGGGACACGACAAGCGCCCCGGCATGAATGTGTGGATCGGCAAGGATGGTGGCGACAACTTCGCGCCGGGGGTCGTGCAGGTCACAAAAGTCACGACAGACACTTGGACCTATCTGACGACATCTGCTGTTGGCACGGCTTCGGGCACGTTCTCCCTGTCCTACGACTACGACATCGAGATCGACGGCGGCAGCATTGACGGCAATCGTGCCGGCATTGGGAGTCCTGCCACGGGTTCTGAAATGCAGACATGCACGACCATGTTTGGCTGCGTGACGGGCTTGCGCATCAATTCGCGGATTGGCGGCGCGAATTTCAGGGCTATCAACCATTTCAACTGCGCGTCTGTTCTGTTGGACAAGCAGTGGGCTCCGTTTGATTGCTTTGTCGCTGCGCAATGGGAGGGCGGCGGGAGCAATATCGTGGTGGATCAGGCGGTGTACGGCAACGCCTCGGCGCACACAGCGACGGCTCAGAAGATTGATGACTACGTAGCGTTTAGCGGAACGGCTGCGCCGGGCGGCGGCGGAAACTATGACAACACCGCAAGCCCTTACGGCATGACGTTCTTTGACGGGATAGATGTCCGGTCCATTGCTCCGGTTAATTGCTTGAACGCGGTAAAAATCACGGCGACTGGCGCATCTTGCCCGTTTCGCGGAATAACCCGTATTGGCAGGGTATACGCCAGGACGCTGGATAACTTGCCTCTTATCACGCAGAGCGCGGTCGTCACGTTGTTTGATGATGGCCCCGGGCTTGTTGCGACTGCCATCGACGTATTGCAGATTGACGGGCCTATCACTTGGACCGGGCCTGCAAACAGCGCGGGCCTGTTGAATGTTTCCGGCGCAGGAACTGCCAACATCATCCGGGCCAGGAACTTCAGCACCGAGCCAAGCGAACTCAACACTTTGCGTATAGCAAACACGTTCACTGTCGGCTTGCTTGATCTGGACGGCGGGAAGTTCGCCGCATTGGGGACAAATAACCCGCAAATGAATCTTGTGGGCGGGACGATCCGCAAGGCATCAATCCGCAATTCGACTGTTGTTGTCGGCACAGCGCAGCCGTTTCTGACATGCAGCGGCGGCGTTCTAAGCGCGATGGAGTTTAAAAACTGTTCGTTCTCCGGCGTTTCTTCTGGAGTCGGGGACATCATTGACTACGCAGTAGCGTCTTTGGCGATGCGTTCGCTGTCGTTCAAGGGATGCACTACGCCGGTCGGCGGTAATGGTTTTGGGTCGCACATGGTTTTGGCTTCTGGCCTATCGCTTCCGTCGCTCGATATATCGCTTGAGGATCACGATGTAACCAGCGCATCGGGATTCAGGACGAATGACGCGACCTGCACCGGAACGATGAACATCTACCTTGGCGCGAAGGTGCGATGGACGGCCACAGGTGGCAACAACTTCATTCAGGGCGGCGGTACGGGGGCGATGACATACCGGCTTTTTGGCGGCCGGAACAACCGCAATTCGCTTCCGGCCACTAAGGTGTTTCTGACCGGGTTCGGGACACCCGTTTACCAGAGCGAAGGGTTTACGCAAGTCGTGGCATCTAGCGCGACCCCTGCCCTGCGTTGCGGCCTTGGCAACAACGTGTCCTTCACAGCGACTGCGGCCAGCTTGTGGGGCGCACCCTCCGAAGTTCCTCCAGCGGGAACGCCTGTGACGATCACCATCACGCAAGATGGCACGGGCGGGTGGGCGATCACTTGGAATGCGGCCTACATCTTCCCGACCGCCTGGAGCAACACCGGCAACACTGCGGGCAAGAAGTCGGTGGCATCGTTCATTTCTGACGGCACCTCCCTTGTAGCGCAGGGCGGCAACGTCTGGTACTGATCCCATCCCCTGCCGGTCCGTATAGGAAACCCCCATGACCTCCCCTTCCAACAACAACCCTCTCAGCATCATTCAAGACGCCTACTTCGACGCCGGTTTGATCGGCGTAGGGCAGACTGTCAACGGCGAGCAGATCGTCATGGGGATGCGGAAGCTGACGGACCTGATCAACCTCTGGCAGACACAGGGATTGAAGCTGTGGCTGAACGTAGATACGAGCATTACGCTGGTGGCGGGGACGGCCACGTATACGCTTGGCCCCGGCGGGACGGTGGATATGACGAAGCCGATGCGCGTGGTTGAAGCGTACTACGCGGATGCGAATGGAGTCCGCCGGCCCCTCACCCCTCTCGCATGGGCCGATTACGTTCGCCTGAGCACGGTCAACCAATCAGGCAGCGTGAACAGTTACTTCGTTAACAAGCAGGCGACGTTGCTTAGTGTTCTATTCTGGCCCGCTCCGGACACGACTGCCGCCACCGGCGTCGGCCACCTCGTCCTCCAAGTCCAGGTCACCAACTTCATCAACCTCACCGAGACGATGAATTTCCCGCTCGAGTGGCGGATTGCTCTTCGGTGGGGCCTTGCGGACGAGCTGGCAACCGGCCAGCCCCAGGCCATCATGGACCGCTGCCAGCAACGTGCCCTTGCCTACCGCACGATGCTGGAGGACTGGGACGTCGAAGATGCGCCGACGCGGTTCACCGTCAGCCAACAAGGCCACGGCATGTCTGGGAGGTTCGTGTAATGCCACAAGCTCAAACCGTCGCACAGCCGCCGCGGTTTCCGCTGGTTGTTGGACCAGAGAACCGCGACGCGGACACGGCCAAGGATGCGCGCCTGGTAAACGCCTACGTCGAGGTCGATCAGGCGCAACAGAAGATCTTCGTGTACAAGCGGCCGGGATTGCTGCAAACCGGGACGACGAAGGTCGGTTCGGGCTATGGCGTGTTCAACTGGCTGGGGGACATCTACTCCATCTTCGGTGCGACGATGTATAAAAATGGAGTGGCCCTCGTCGGCGTCCTGGACACGACAGGCGGGATGTATCGGTTCTCTCAGTGCGTCGGCGCTACCCCGCGGATGCAGTTCGGAAACGGAGTCGCTTCGTACAACTACGACGCAGGCGCCGGCATCGTGCAGATCCCCGCCGGCGTAGACAACTTCCCGACGACCTGTGTCAAGGGATGGGCGTACCTGGACGGCACGACCTACGTCATGGACGCCAACGCGAGCATTCGTGGCTGCGCCACCCTGAACGACCCGACGGACTGGAGCGACATTCTCAACCGAATCACCGCGCAGATCGAGGCTGACGGCGGCGTGTTCCTGTCGCATCAACTCGTCTACGTCGTCGCGATGGGTCAGTGGTCGACGGAGATTTTCTACGACGCTCTCAATCCCACGGGCTCTCCTCTTGGCCCGGTCCAGGGTGCGAAGATCAACTACGGTTGTGCGAACGGAGATTCCGTGCAGGAGATTGACGGGGCGCTGTTCTGGATCGCGACGAATCGCTCGGCGGCTGCACAGATCCTCATGGTGGATCAGCTCAAAGCGCAGATCGTTTCTACCTCGCCAGTGGAACGATTGCTGAGCGGTGCTGATCTTACCGCGGTGAGGAGCTTCGGTCTCAAGTACGCTGGTCATAGGTTCTATGGCTTCACCCTCTTGAACGACAATCTCACCCTGGTCTACGACATCAAGGAACAGCGGTGGGCGCAGTGGACGGACGAGAGCGGGAATTACTGGCCGATCGTCAGCTCGACCTACCTGGCCAATACGGGCAGTGTTCTCCAGCATCAGACCAATGGCAAGCTGTACCTGTTCAATTCCGCGTACACCTCCGACGACGGTGCCTACATCACCGTAGACATCTACACCCCGAACTTCGACGGAGAGACTCGCCGCCGGAAGCAGCTTAACATTCTCGAGATGGTCGGCGATCGGACGCCGGGGAGTGTCCTCCAGCTCCGCTACAACGACGCAGATTACAATCCCGCCGCGTGGTCCAACTTCCGCGAGATCGACATGAGCGTGGAAAAGCCGACGCTCGAGAACAACGGCACCTTCCTCCGCCGAGCCTACCACATCCGCCACCGCTGCAACACGCGTCTCCGTCTCCAAGCGATGGAGATGCAACTTGATATCGGGACCTTGTAATGGCTACCGCATTCCAGCCGCCGCCGACCTATGCCCTGCCGATCGTCGTCGATGAGAAGTCGGGTCGTGCGCAGTTCAGCCCGATCTGGCTTAAGTGGTTTGTGGACATGGCGCAAGTTCTCTCGAGCTTCGGCGGCGGCTCGGGAAGTGCGGATCATAACCTTCTTGGCAACCTACAGGGCGGGGCATCGAGCCAATACTACCACCTCAACCTCGCTGACTTCACGCAGATAACGGGGGAGATCAACCTTCCTGCGACTATTGCGATCAATCAGATGCTGGTGTCTACGGTTGCGAATGCAGTAGCTGCACTTGCAACGGCGAACAGCTCGGTGCTAGTGACAGATGGCGCGGGTGTGCCAGCTTTTGGAACGGCACTGCCCGATGTGACTACGGCGGGTAATAACCTGGTACGCAAGACAACGACCCTTGCGAACGGCGCAGCTGCGGCCGCGGGCACCCTTCTCAACGCCCCGGCGGCGGGCAATCCTACCAAGTGGGTTCCGATCGACGACAACGGAGTTACGAGGTACATACCAGCATGGTAACGCTGATTGAATACTCCCCCCTCTCCAACCCCGAGTACATCGACCAGGTGATCGACGCTTTGCTGGCGGAGAGTCCAGAGCTTCGCGGGGTCGTGGTCGAGCGGGAAATGGTCAAGCATATGCTTGAGCGGAGCCCGCACCTAAAGTGCCTCGTGCACGTTCAGGAAGGCGCGTTGCTTGGGGTGGTGATTCTCCAGGTCGGTCCGGTCTGGTACGCTCCCCGACGGCGATGCGCGAGGGACCTGTTAGTCTGGGTCGCCCCAGCGTGGAGAGGATCATCCCTCGGCGTGCGAATGATTCGGGCGATTGAAGCCTGGGCTCTCGAACACGCGGTGGATGACCTGTACCTCTCCCAATCCACTGGCATCGAAGTCGGGCGAACGGCAGCATTTTACGAGCGGCTGGGGTATACCCTGTCCGGTTTTATCTCTCACAAAAGGATGGATCATGTGCACAGGATTTGAAATTCTCCCGACGATCTTCGGCGCAGGTGCGGGCAGTGCAGCCGCCGGAGCGGGTCTCGGCTTGTTCGGGGAGGCGGCAGGGGCAAGTCTTCTCGGCGGTGTTGGCGGTGCGGCGGCAGGAGCTGCTGCCCTTGGAGGGGCCGCGGAACTCGGGCTATTCGGAGAGGCGGCGGCGTCGAGTCTTATACCCGCGGGAGCTGGCGCAGCGGCAGGAGCTGCGGGGGCTGCTGGGGAGCTTGGCCTGTTCGGTGAACCCGCAGCGTCGAGTCTCTTCGGTGAAGGGGCGGCGGCGGAGCTTGGACTGTTCGGCGAGGGGCTTGCAGAAAGTCTTATCCCCGCTGGCGCTGGCGCGTTCGCATCGCCCTTGGCGACTCTGCAAGGATTTGCCAAGACCGCGCAGCCATATATGTCAGCGGCCTCTGGCGTGAAGGGCCTCATGGACGCGGAGGCAATGAAGAAGGCAGCTCGCCGGGCCGCGATGTCGGCTGATCCTTGGGGTAACTCCGGCGGACGGTCTCTGGCGGACGCGCAGCTGCAGGAGTTGATGCGCAACCCCGAGGCCGTGGCGGCTACGGACCCTGCGTTTAAGCTCCGCGTAATGGGCGCTCAGCGGGCAAATGCGCAGTACGGGCAGGACTCTGGCGCGATGAGCGTGGCCGGGGCGAATGCTTCCACGGACTGGTACAACGCACGACTGGCTCAGCTCGGCGGCATGGCCGGGGCGGGAGTGGCACCGGGCGCTGGCGGCGGCGTAATGGTGCAGGGTCTCGACAACGCCTTCGACGCGAGCAGCGCAGCCCTTGCGAGCCTCGGTTACGCGGCGGGTACGGCGGGAGCGGGCAACGGCGGCTTGACCCCGGCCCAGCGTGCACAACTGGCGAAACTCGCCATCGGAGGGTAATATGGCAACTGCCATGTACGGTGCCCCGATCGGCTTCATCGCGCAAGAGGAGCAGGCGAATAAGACCGCATTGCTCCAACTGCAAGCGGAGGAGACGATGGGGAAGCTTGCGGAGATTCCGTCGAGCATCCGGCTGCGGAATGCGCAGGCCGCGAACTTCGAAGGGCAGGCGGCGGCACGGGAAGCCGAAGGGGCCGATCTCGAAGCGATGGCGGGGTATGAGAGGGAACTTCGGGCGAAGCAACTGTCGAAGCAAGTGGCCCTTACCCAGGGCCGTGATGCGAATGTGCAGGACCTTGAGGCCTCCGACCCCGCCCGCGTATCCGATCCGATGCTGGAACTCTACAACCACATGGTGAACTCCGGTGCGCCCTCGCGGCTGACCGCGCCACTGGCGGAGAAGATCGCGAAGGTTCAGGAGAATGAATCGACAGCGGCTTACCGCGCGGGGCAGGCACGGGTGCAGCAACTCGAAGCAGAGTCGCGCCTCGCGGATCAGATCGGCACGATGGCGCAGACGGCCCTGGCTTCGCCGGAGGGCTATGCGCAGATGCGTTTGCTCGCGACGCAGCAAGGGGCGAAGCTGCCGCCGGGGATTAAGAAGATCATTGATGGGTTGCCACAAGACTGGAATGCCGCCAAGCGCATCCTGTCTCCCCTCGCCCTCAACGCCCTCTCGGTGAAGGATCAGAAGGAACTGGCGCTGAAGGAGGAGAAGAACAAGCAGGACATCGCGACGGCGAAGGCCTCGGAAGCGCGCGCACGGGCGTCAGCAGGGCTGGCGTCGGTACGGACAACGCTGGTCAAGCTGCAAACAACAGAGCTTAGAAAGCTCGGCGGTGACGGAACGCCAAGTCAAATCGCTTCCCGTGAACTTGCGGACGCCTCGAAACTTCAAGAGATGCGCGCGAAACAACTTGTGCAATCCCCTTACGCTCCGATCGACCCAAGCAAGGCAGTGCCTGGCAAAACTTACACGTTCAAGGATGGACGAGTGGCGCGACTTATCACGCGCTCGGACGGAACGCCTGGTTGGGACCTTGTTGCAGGTACCAAACCCTGGAAAGACATTCCTGCACCGCGGACGGCGGAGGAGATTCGCAAGGACCTCCGCGCTGGTATGGCAGGCGTCGGCGGCTCGGCGGATGAGGAGGATTGAACATGAGCGAACTTTCTTACGAAGCGGCCTTTGGCGGTGAAGTTCCGGTGGAGGGAAAGCCCTCTGGCAAGGTAAAGGATTCGCAGACGCTGGAGTATGGGGAGGCAACAGGCTTGCCGCCGCCTGCAGCTAACGGTAGCATAGTCGATAACATCGGCGGCTTCCTGACAAACAAGCAATCTTACAAAGACATGGCAGGCTATGCCGCCGGGGTCGGTGCGCAGCTGAACGACATGTTCACCGGCTTGGGCAAGTCCCTCCTCGGCGGCGCAGCGTATCTGACCGAACGCGCGGCTACGAAGGGGGAGATGGTCAAGCAAGTACCGATGGAACCGGGCGGCAAGACCGGGCCTGCCCCGAACCGTTCCGCGCCGAAGGCTCAGCGGGCCAAGGATATGTTCCCGGAGGAACTCGCCACGCCGTGGAAGAAGGTTGCGGAAGCTATGGGACCGGAGGCGGTCAAGGCTTATGAGGATAACGGCGTTGGCTGGGTAATGGGGAAGATCAGCGAAGTGATCGAAAAGGGCGGCAAGGCGGCGGAAGGAGCTTCGGGCCTGCCGGCGTCGGACTTCATTAACGCGGTCGATCTGTTCACCGGGATACTCGGCGCACGGGCGCTGAAGCCCCAAGCTCAGGCGATGCTCAAACAGCGTATCGGGCAGATGCGCTCGGAGATGAAGACGGCGAAGAAGGGCCGAGACCTTACGCCGGAGGAACTTGCGGCGGCTTACGCCGGGACGCAGAAATTCCGGCCAGGGGACACTACGCAGACGAAGCCGGCGGACTTCGAAGCGACGCAAGAACTGCCGGCGTTTGAGAAGACTCAGCCGATTGAACAGGCGGCTCCGGCGGCAGGGCCACGACCCGTTGCGGATGTGCTTGACCCGTACAAGGTCCCTGCGATTGCGGCAGGGACGGGGGCGGCAGCTTGGGCACTGCAGGAGCAACTCGACGATGAACAGCTCGCAGCCCTTGGCCTGGCAGGCGCAGCCGCGATCGTGAAGCTGGATGGCGTGCCGGACGTTCGTCTGGTTGACATGCTCAAACAAGGCGGTCCGACGCGGGAGGCAGCCGCTGCACAGATCTACCGCGACAACGTGCCGAAGCTTACCCGGGGCCTGCGGAAGTACGAGAAGCAGGGCGTCGAGATTGAGGACATCGTGCAGCGGACTATGGAGAAGGGACTCCGCGCGATTGAGAAGGGCTCCTTCGCCGGCGATGCCGCGATCGGGACGTACCTGTACAGGATTGCCGAGAACGAGGTCAAGTCCGGGATGCGGTATGAGAAAGTCCGGCCGAAGACTGAGTCGATGGATATGGAGGAGACTCCCGGCATTGGGAAGGGGGATGAGGCACGGCCTTCGGCTCACGAGAACATCGCGGATGAGTCCCTCGCGGGGCGCTCCCCTGAAGCGGTCGCGCTGAACAACGTCCTCGGCCAGCGGATGGCGAAGGCCCTGGACTCCCTCCCGGAAAACTTCCGCCGTCCGTTCGAGATGCGGGAGCTAGAGGGGATGGACTACGCGGAGATCGCGGAGGCACTGGGTCAGCCGATCGGGACGGTGCGGTCGCAGATCAATCGAGCCAAAGCTTCCTTGCAGCAACGCTTGAAGGACTACGCGCCGGAAGGGGTGGAGCAAGCAACTCCTCCGCCGTTACCTGCAGCTGATAATCCTCGCAATGTCCTTGGCGGCAACCAGCGCGGCAGCGCTTCCCCCGAGCAGATCTTCACCCTCGCAGCCGCGACCGCGGGAGGGACCCTTGGGGCCTTGTTGGACGAGGAATCTCCTCTCCGCGCAGGCATCTATGGTGCTCTTGGCGGTGGGTTGCTGGCGTCCGCGGCAGGCCGGCGAGTGGTCAAGCAAGCGATCAAGTCCCCCGATTGGGCACTCGGCCTTGTCTCCACCCGCCTCGGCAAGATCGCGCCGGAGCTGAAAGGCCGCCTGCGTTTGCACGAACTTCGAGTGCTGAAGGCAGTCGATACGGTCTACGATCAGGTGACTCCGTTCCTCGATGCGCTGCGGAAGCAACCCGAAGCGGTGCAGGAGATGATCGCACGGGATCTGTTGAACGGCAAGACCGCGGCGCTCAATGCGGTTCCTGCTCTGGCCTCCACCTATCCAAAGGTCCGTGCAACGCTGGCGAATATCGAAGGGCAGCTCAAGGGACTCGGCAGGTTCGCAGAGGGGGTGGGAGAATACTTCCCCCGTATCGTGAAGGACATGGAAGGGTTGCGTACTGCCCTCGGCAAGGCCGACCCCACCGTTCGCGAGGGGCTGGACAAGGCCCTTGCCGAAGCCAATGCGAAGATGATGCGGAAGGAGAAGCGCGCACTGACGGACGTGGAAGAAAGCGTTATTACAAATCGCTACCTGTTCCAGTCACCTGCAACCTCCCACCTTCCCGGCTACGCGATGAACCGGAAGATCAAGGAGGTGACGGACAAGCTCCAACCCTTCTACGAAACGCCCGCGGAGTCCCTCCTGCGCTACCTCTCCGGCTCGATCACGGACATTGAGACTGCCCGGTTCTTCGGCCGCGACCTGAAGGTGAATGCCAAAGGGCAGAAGAAGTTCACCAACGTGGATGAGTCGATTGGAAATCTGACCGCGAACCTCCTCGACTCCGGGAAGATCACTCCAAAGCAAGCGATGGAAGTGAAGGACATCCTACAAGCGCGGTTCCAGGGAGGCGAAAAGGGGATGAACCAGGGGCTGGCGCTTGTGCGGAACCTGACGAACGGGGCGCTCCTTGGTCAGTTCGCTTCCGCCGCCACGCAGATCGGGGACTCGCTCGCGTCAATCTATCACTACGGCCTTGGTCCCACGCTGCAGGGGGTGGTGGAGACTGTCCGCGGGAAGAGCAAGGTTACGCCTAAGGAACTCGGCCTCGTCAACCACCTCGCGGAGGAACTGTCCGATCGTAGCGCGTCGGGAAAGGTGCTGCATAACGTCCTGCGGTACTCGGGGTTCCAGGCGATTGACCTGTTCGCGAAGCAGTTGAATATGAACGCGGCCCTGGCGAAGGCACGAGGGCAGGCGCGAACGGCGAAGGGGCAGGTGGCCCTTGCGGAGAAATATGGGTATGCGTTCGAAGGGGAGATGCCGCAATTGATCGCGGACTTGCAGGCGAATGCCCTGACGCCCCGGACGCAGCGGCTGGCGTTTGAGACTCTCTCCGACATCCAGCCGATATCGCGGGCGGAGTTGCCGCAAGCGTACCTGGAACACCCCAACGGGCGGCTGCTGTATCAGCTCCAGACCTACATGCTGAAGCAAGGAGACATCGTGCGCCGGGATGCCTATGATAACATTGCCACAGGCGAACCGAAGAAGATGATGCTCGGGATCAAGAACCTCGGCGCCCTTGCCACCCTCTACGCATTCTCCAACGTGCCGGGGGATGCGATCAAGGATTGGCTGAGCGGCCGCGAGGTCGATGTGCTGTCCACGCCTGCACTAGTCGAGAACGTGTTCAAGACCTTCGGCCTCAACCGCTACGCGACGGATCGGATTGGGCAAGGAAAGGTTGTCGAGACTGGCGTCGCGAGGATTACCCCGCCGCTGAAGGTAATCGAGGACATTCTCGCGGGGAGGGAGAAGGCGATCTCATACACTCCGCTGATCGGGCGGCCACTGTACGATCGGGCCTTTGACGGGAATGTCAAGCGGGAGATCGCGGAGAAGAAGCTCGCGAATAAAGGCAAGCCAGCCGGAACCGGCGAGGTCCTCTCCGACGAGGCGAAGGAATACTTGGAGCGCAAGCGACGGGAGAGGAAAGAGAAAGCGGAGGCTGGGCAATGATGCGCGCGAATTATCAACACATAATCGGGGCGAATTATGGGAATCGCTGATCATCGGTACGAAGAGGGAGGCTGGAATGCTGTTTGTTTTGAGTGCGGCAGGAAAAGAAAAGCGTCGCAGCTTAAAAAACATTGGCAAAATTACTACGTCTGCCCGGAGCATTGGGAGCCGCGACAGCCGCAGGACTTCGTCCGGGCTCAAGCGGACATCCAGACTCCCCCGTGGGTGCAGCCAATGCCGGCGAACGTCTTTGCGTCCGGCTGCACTCCTCAAAGCGTTTCTGCGGTTCCCGGCGAAGCCGGACCTGGATGTGCCACCCCGGGCTATCTGAGCCCGATGTACGTAGACGATTACTTTACACCGTGAGGATTTATGGCTACCACAAACTTTGTTGACGGAGATCTTTCGCAAGCAAACCGAATCGTCGCCGCCTGGCTGAATGATGTAGATGACATCACCTATCGAAAATGTGCGGAGTGGGTGAGCATTACCGACTTCGGGGCGCTCGGGGCGGGGAACGACGCGACCATCTTCCAAGAAGCCATCGACGCCGTGAAGGGGACGGGGAACAGCCTCTACATCCCACCGAACACAACCATTGCCCTTGGCTCCACAGGCGTCACGATTGATGCCGGTGTGACAATCATCGGGGCGAATCGGGATCGGTGCTTCATTACTTGGACTGGCACCACTATGGTCGCTGTCACGGTGACGACGCCCGACTCCTGCCAGTTCCAGAACCTCTACTTCGCAGGCCCCGCGTCGTGCACCAATGGTGCGGCTATCTCGTTGTCGGGTTCTGGTGGTGTTGCGAACAGTTTCTCCAAGGTCAATAACTGCCGGTTCTCCAACGCATACCGTCACCTGTACGCGCCGGACGCCTATGCGTGGGAGTTCACTGGAAACTATGTCGCAAGTGCAGTCAATGCCGGCGTGTACGTGGGCAACACGACCACAGTCGATGACGGTGATTCCGTCATTGAACGTAACCTGTTCAGCGGCATGGGGGCCGCGTCTGCCTCGGTGTGGCAGGTGTCAAGTGGTGGACTTCGGGTCATCAACAACAAGATGAACGGCGGGCTGTACGGCTACTACCTACAGTTGGCGTCGGGGGCGGTTACTTCGATCCTCGTGATTATTGGCAACAGTATCGAGAACCAGACGCACAGCGGTATCGTGCTGAACAACAGCGCGGGTGGTGGGGCAGGGTTCTCACAAGTTGTCATCATGGGTAACCAGTTGGCCTACCAGCCGACACCCATCAACTGCCTGGACCCAGATGCGTTCAACACCGCGATGGTGGTCATCGGCAACGTGATCGTCGCCGCGTCTGGGGCGACCACGACGGCAGGCATTACTGTGACGGCAACGCCGCGAACGGTAGTTGCGAACAACGTAATCTATGGTAGCGGCACCACGGTCGAGGGCATCCTGATAGGCACGCTCTCCACTGATTGCCGAGTGTCCGACAACGTGGTCACCGGGTGCGTTACGAACGTGAACAACGGCGGGTCTTCTGGTGATGTGGCGAGTGCGGCGAGTATCTATTTGACACCGGCCGCAGAGGTTTTCACAATCAGCGGCACGACCAACATCACCAGCATCAGTGCTGCATCTGCCGTCGAGTCGCGGGTGGTGACACTGATTTTCCAAGGGGTTCTCACGTTCACTGACGGCAACAATTTGAAACTCGCAGGGGACTTCGTGACGACCGCAGATGACACAATCACGCTGGCCTGCAATGGAACGAACTGGTACGAGATCGCAAGGAGCGCAAATTGATCTACTCCGAAGACGGCAAATGGGTGATCGGTGGCCTTGTGGGTCATCGCGTCGTGATGCTGCGCTGGCCGATCCCGGTATTCAGGAAAGTAGGCGATGAAAAATGAAAAACCACAACTCACCGACTCCGAGATCGCGGAACTTCGCGCCAATCACAAAGAGAGGGATCACTGGAAATGGCTTCTGACACTCATTCGTCGACTGGCTTTGTGGACCGTCGCAGTGGTCGCCGGGGTACACGCCTTGATCGAAAAAGGCGGGGAATTGCTGAAGTGGCTCCGACAAAGCCCATGATGGTCGCGGAGTTCATGTCCCGCTACTCGTGGGCGGCATGGACCACGCTGGTCGTCTCCGCAATCATCAAGGGTGCGTCATGAACTTCGACCAGGCTTTCGAGGCTCTGATTGACCACGAGAAGGGGTTCACCGACAACCCCAAAGACCCCGGGAACTGGACTGGTGGCAAGGTGGGTGTTGGTCAACTCAAGGGTACGAAGTACGGCGTCTCTGCCGCAGCGTACCCCGGCGAGGACATCAGGAACCTGACGCTCACTCGCGCCAAGGACATCTACCAACGGGACTACTGGTGGAAGGCCGGCTGCGACTTGGTGCCCGATTGCGTCAAGTTCGACCTGTACGACACCGCAGTGAACGCAGGCCCCGGCACCGCGATCCGCATGCTCCAGAGGGCCGTGGGGGTCGTGGACGATGGGGTCATCGGTCCCAAGACCATGCAGGCCCTCGGGAACGTCGATCCCGAGCGCCTGGACAAGCGGTTCAACGGGCACAGGCTCGACCACCTCAACAACCTCGACACCTGGCCCGACTTCGGCCGAGGGTGGGCACAGCGCATCGCCGAGAACCTGATGAAGGACTGACCATGAACCCCCTGATCCTTGGACCCATTCTCGAAGTCGGCAAGCGGCTCATCGACAACCTGTTCCCCGATCCCGCGGCCAAGGCCAAGGCGGAACTCGACATGATGGTGCTGTTGCAGACTCAGGACCTCCAGCGAGTCATGGGGCAACTTGAAATCAACGCAAGGGAGGCTACTCACACCAGCATCTTTGTATCGGGCTGGAGGCCCTTCGTAGGCTGGTGCTGCGGTATCGGGTTCCTGTGGGCGGCAGTGGGTCAGAGCGTCTTTGTCTACGTCGCCCGGATCAAGGGGTGGCCGGACCCGCCAGCCATCGACACCGAGGTGCTGATGTACGTGCTGGGCGGGATGCTCGGGCTCGGGACTCTCAGGACCGTGGAGAAGGCGAAGGGAGTGGCGTCGTAGGCGTCTTATCTCCGAGTGCTGCCCGGGCGGTGCGAAGTTCCTCGCCGGTCATCAGCATGTCGTGCTCGTTCTGGACAATCGCTTTCAGCAGCGCATCCTCCAGCAGCTTGATGCGGGCATCCTGCTCGGTCATCATTTCGTCAATGCGTTGTTTCAGCCGCTCCACGTAGGCACGAGAGTCTGCAAGCGTTGATCGCAGTCCCGCCACCTCTGCTCGCGCTTCGTCGCCCCAGCGTGCCTCTGTATCGGCGGCTGATTTGTAGTCCTCCAGCACTTCCCGCATGGTGCCCATCCATGGCGTGCCTTCGATAGTCGTGCCGCGCTGCATCGGAGGGCCGTTTTCCGTGAGCGCCGCCACCTGTGCCCGCAGTTCCTCGCCCCTGCGTTGTGCGGCGTCGAGATATTCGCGGAGTTGCGCTATCTCCGCAGCCTGCTCGCATGTCACGCACACGCGGGCAAGCTGGCCGTGTTGGCATTGGTTGGTCATGGCATCCTCCAAAGCCGCACGGGCGGCAGGGGGTCGTAGTTGTCAGCATTGATGCAGCGGCCATGCGAAATGCATCCTGGGATGGGGCTATCTCCGGGCTGGTGAAACCACTTGCACGACCTGCAATCCGGCTCAGGGCGCCTGTTCCATTGGGCAACGGCGTCCGCTTGTGCATGCGCCATCCATTCATCCTTCGTGCCTTGACCTAGCGTCTGAATGCGCGTCTCGCCCGTCGTAGCGCCACAGCCGCCACAGCTTGCGACGATCCAGCGGAACGTGGAGCCCTGCGAAAACTCCAACCCGACATGGCCGCAGAACGGGCAGGGCTTGATGTCAGCCATTCTTGTCTCCGAGTGCTGCGCGGGCTTCCTCTATGTATCCGATGGCGTTGATAAGCTGCATTGCAGCCACCGCCAGTTGCTCCTCCAGCACCTTGATGCGCGCATCCTTTGCGGCACTGACTGCGGCGGCGTGGGCGTGCATCTGGTCGGCGGTGTGTAGCGTCCGTATTTCGCTGTCATCGGTGGTAACGTGGCACATGGAATTGAAGGCAAACTCCAGTGACCACGGCATCTTTTTCTTGCGCCACTGGTGGTAGACAGGCTCAGGCAGCGGCGTGTTACTCATGGTGGGTGAACTCCAGTGCGCGGGTGTTGTTGGCGAGTTTGCGTCCCATGTTTGAAGCGTTAACGGTAACGCCTTCGCCGTGCGAATCTCCCCATCGTTCGATCACCTTCGCCGCAGCCTGCAGCACGCACCGCACAATCTCTTGGTCGGGGCGCGGAACATCTGGTCTACGTCTCCGCAAGGGACTTCAATGTCTATGCCGTCTTTCCACTTGGTTACGCAAAGTTGATTCGCGGCGATAGGGCCAAGGGCGGCGGCGAGTCGCACGTAGTCAGGCAGCGGCGGAAGGGGGATGCTCATTTGCCGCCTCCTTGTGCCCGTTTCTGCGCTCCGTATGCTTGACTCCATCGAGCGGTGGCCCGTTGGTGATTGGTAGTATCTTTTCCGGGGAAGACTTCTTTTTTGCAGCGCGGGCACTGGACCTGGTCATCACAGATGGCGACACGGCAGCATTTCGTGAACATGGTGCTATTGGTCGGAGAGCACAGAAAAACGCCAATCATTTGCCGCCTCCCCCGATGCCGTGTTTCGGCAAAACTGGCTCGCCCATGTGCGTCGGGCTTTCCTGCTCATGAATTCGGTTCATCGCCATGCGGTACTCGCCAATCGTCTGCATGGCCGTGCCCCACCACTTGCCGTTGTAGTCGCTCAGCACGCACTCCAGATCAAGCGCCAGCTTGTGAGCGTACTTGCTGGCTACGGCGTCCATTTCGTCTATCAGCGGCTCCCGCACGGCAGGGGCGGCAGACTTGCCCTTGTCAATCAGTGCCTGTGCATCGCTCGACACAGCAGGGTCAAGCGCCACCGACACATGCCAGTCGATCAGGTTCTTAAGCGCGGCCTTTGCGTCGGGAAAGGAATCAGTCGTGCCAATGTGGCAGCAGACTAGCTCGTCATCAATGGCGGCTTTCCATTGATCGGCGGGCACGGCAGGGGCGGCAGACAGCGCCTCATAGCACGCCTGCTGCAATTCCTTGTAAGCCCCGTCATACAAGTCGCCGGGAGTAGCGCGGAACTTGCGGGCCAAGTCCATCAGGCGCTGCACTGTAGGTTTGTGTTTCAAGTCGGGCACGGCAGGGGCGGGCGCTGCGGCGAGAATTTCCCGCAGGCGTCTGAGGTCTGAGCCGCACCGTGAATACGCATGCTGAAAAGCATCAGCCTCGGTTCCGCTGTAGTAGTCTGGTGGCACGGCCCGCAAGCAATAGTTGTGCGCCAGCGTGTTGAAGTCCTGCACGAACTTCAGCGGCACCATCACCATGTCACCGGGGGCGGGCGCTGCGGGTGGGGCTG
>OFRB01000024.1_pt1 | contig 43923 bp, 58 predicted proteins | sample 1543021 | NCBI WGS metagenome assembly OFRB01 (sample SAMN07774230, study PRJEB24372) | wastewater metagenome | isolation source: Exp Tend CN 0WW | collected 2016-02
CGCCCGGGGCAGGACGAACGAGAGGCCGCCGTCGCTCACGTCGCGGATGACCGGGAAGCGGATCGTCTCGTACCGCTTGAGCGCCGGGTACTGCGCGAGGCACTCGTCGGAGACGCGCACCGGGCACGTTGCCGCGCGCATGTTCGCCGGGCCGGTGGGGAAGTCGTCGCGGCTCGCGAGGTACACGCCGACCGTGGTGACGCCGATGAGGACGGTGGTGATGAGGCGGCGATTCATCGGAACCTCGTGGGGCTGGGGTCGGCGGCGACGTACTTGATGACCGGCATCGGGTTGGCCTGCCCGCTTCCGCCGTACTGATTGCCGATGGAGAGCTTCGTCGTGCCAGAGAACAGCGTGAACGAGCGAGCGGTTGACGTGCAGGTGCCGTTGATGCACGCGATGACGTTGGTCCCGTCGTAGCTGCACGACAACTTCACGCCCTTCGTCGAGAGCGGGATGGGCCCTGCCGACGCGCCTTTGTAGCCGACGCCGCCCACCACATACCAGCAGTAGAGGGCGCCGTTCGCGTACGCGATGAGCTGGTTGTTCGCGTCCTTGTAGATATTCCACAGGCGCGGCGTGCCGCCCATCGATGCAGGTGTGTCGATGGTGATGGTGCTCGACGCGAGCGCGGGCGCGTTGGAGAGCGTGAAGTACGTCACCTCGGCCCCGGTGGTGACGCCTGCGGTGGTCGCGGGGATGTACGGGCGCAGCGACGTGCCCGCCGTACAGTTGGCTCCCCACAGCGCGACACGCGTGTCAGCGCGCGTGGTGGACACGTCAACCTGACCAAGCCCGAAGTAGGCACTACTGGCCGTGCCGGTGGTCGCAGTCGCAGAACACCGAGTCCACTTGGACGTGCTAATCGTGCAGGGGGTGCTCGACCACGACAACGCTCCGGTCTGAATGGTGAGGTCGATCGTCGTGCCGCCGCTGATGGACTTGGCCCACACTGAAAGTGTGGATGCCGTAGAGGCGGGACAGCCGTTGTTCCTTTTTAGATAGGAGTAGCCGGAGCCGGAAATGGCCGGGAACGAATAGTCCTCGGCGGTGAGAGTCCCAACGGGGGAGAGGACCGCATCGGCAGCGTTCAGCGTCGGGACAGGCGCGGAACTCGTGGAGTTGGCCCACGAGGCGTTGTCGAAAGCCTCCGTCTGCACCACCGTCTGCTGGAAGCTCCCCTGCGCCGCCGTGGTGCCTCCCTGCACGACGCAAAGGGTATTCGCCGGGACGATGCAGCCAGTGCCAGTCGTCTCGTCGATGCACCCCTGCACGGACGAGCGCGTCTCGGAGAGCGCCTCGCCCTTCGCGCCCGTGACGACGCCTCCGTCACAGGTGTTCGCCACACCCGCTCCCGAAGCCGGGGCAAACTCGAACCAAGCAGACATGAGGTTTGGTCTTGGATTTCCACCAAAACCCCAACCACCAACCTGCGGACCAGCCGCAAATGCAATGGTCGCAAGAAGCGGCAATAGGAAGAGAAGTCTCTTCATTGCAGCCTCCTTAAATCAGACGCCAAACCTTGAGGTTCGTGGTTCCGGATGCAGAGATCCACTGAAGGTATGCCTCTGCCGTATTGTTTGCCTTACCGGGAGTAGAAGCTCCGGCAAGGGTCAGATAGCACTTTTCGTCTGCCAACAGCTTCAGTCCGGTCGTGGACGAGTTGGTGGTTGACGGAGAGGCTGCAGCGTCTGCTGCCAGAACGTATCCGGCTGCATCTGGCTGAACCAGAAGGCGATCTCCCGCCCGGATTGCAGACGAGAGATTGCTAATGACGTTGGTTCCAGCTGACTGGATGGTTCCAAGATACTGAGGAGAGCCGTTAAGCTGCTCCATGATCTGGTGAACATTTAGATTACGAGAGCCTGACATTGTTTATCTCCTTTTGGAAACGAAGGGAATCGAACCCTTAATTGCTGGGTGCAAACCAGCCGTGTTCCCATTAGCACCACGTCCCCTTACTTCCTATGCGGATCCCGGACTCGAACCGGGACGCGGTGGGAATGAGCCACCTGATCTGTCCTTTAATCTAATCCGCAAAATGGAACTGGCTTCCGAGTTGCTGGAGCACTATACAATGAGCAATTGTTAGCGTGTACGCTCCAACGGGCCGGAAGCCAGTTCAGTTCCTACTATTCTGTTGTGTTACCGATTAGCTGAGCGTCATCTTCGTCAGCTTACCGACCACAGGCGAGAACAGACCCTGATTTGCGTAGCAACGAAGCTCGTAGGCCGCGTTGTCGGGACGGTGCAGGAAGAACTCTCCACCCTTTGCTCCCGGGGTGTTGAACGTCATGTCCGTAGCTCCGACGCGCATCAGGCCCTTCTTCGGGAAGGCGAAAATGTCCTTGTCCTTGACGAACAGGTGAGGCTGCACGGTCACACGTCCCTGCGCTCCGATGATCGTCACCGAGTTTGCTCCGAGCGTCAGCGACTCGCCCTGAGTCTTGGTTAGCATCGCACCGACCTTGTTGTAGCCCGAGGCACCAACGGCAACCGGGTCAACGGTTGGGTTCACGAGGCCCTGAAACGCCGTGTTCGAGCAGAGCAGGGTCACATCTTCCATGAGGCCCTTACCAATTGCTGGCAGGAGTCCATTGAGGATGTTCGTCACCGACAGAGCGGCGAACGATGACGGCTTGTTGCCCTTGAATAGACCGTAGGTCGCGTTGTTGATGTTGAACAGGGTAGTATCCTGATACTCGATAATTGAATCGAGCCCCTGAGCCTCATTGTACGAGATCGTACCAGACGCCGCGTCAGCAATCGTTCCGTACAGGAAGATCACGTCTCCAGCGGTAGCCGAGATCGTAGCACCAATCGTGATCGACCGGGTGCTGAACGCCACTGACGACACCGTAGCTCCACCCGAGGCCGACACTCGCGTGTAGGTCTGAGCAGGATACGTTCCAGCCATCGTGCAGATATGGATCTTAGCTCCCTCCATACCAGCCCACAGACCGGGTGCCCACTGAGCAGCAGCAACAACGAACGTTGCCGAGGTCGTGGTATTGGCGTTCACCGTGCCGATACCGGTTGGCGAGCGACCGTACAGGAACATTAGCTCCAGACGCTTCGCCATTGCCTCCATCATGTTCTCAACCAGAAGACGAGAAGCCTCACCGAATGAAGCCTTCGTATTCGCAGCGCGAGCCAGAGACTCGTAGTCGATCTGCGAACGGAGCAGAAGCTGCGCTCCCTGAACCTGTGCGTCCTTCAGCACAGCCGCGATTGGCGACTGGAGGGCGAAGGCACCAGCCGATGCTCCGGCGTAGGTGAAGCCCTGCTCCTGAGTCAGAACAACTGGCTGGTGGTAGACGTTACCAAGACCGGCCTCTGACTTGTTGAAAGGAATATTCTTCGTTAGCCACGCCGCGTCGGGGACCAGCTTGATCTCCTTATCGGCATATAGCTCCTTGAACCACCCCTGAAGGGTGTCCATTGCATTTTCACCGCCAACCACTGACATTGATTATCTCCTTGCGAGAGGAACAAAAACAAGATTGTTATTCCGGTTTCGGTTCGTCGATCGCAAGAAGCTTGCCGGGTCACGGGGCTTGGAGCGCCAACTGTCCGATTTCTTAGGTCTGGGCTTCTTGTTGGGTATCCGTAGAATCCAACAAACCCGTTCCTAATGATTACTAGTGTTTATGATAAAAACAAGGCCCTCACACCTACGATCCAAGTAATTTCGTTGACTTGGAGAGGTGGAGAGCCTGTGCCGCTGCTCGGCATTTATTGGTGTGTTACTTCTTGGTCCACTGCTTCACATACTCTCTGAAGTCATCCTTAGACATGGTTGACGGTTCGCGAGCCTCTGGGTCGCCCTGCTGGATTGCCATAGTTGGCTTGGCCTTCGGTGGGTTCTTCTTGGCCTCACGGATCTTCAGAAGCTCCTCAAGCGAGTCGTCTCCAAGAAGCTCAAGCAGGCGCTCTCTGTCAGATCCGCTCAGGAATCCCTTGAGTGACTTGTGATACTTGTCCTTGACAAGCTCCATCACCATTTCGTAAGGAAGATCAAGGCCCTCTTCGATGTTCGCCAGCATCACCTCTGCAGCGTACCGAACAGTGTCCTCATTCACGGGAAGACCAGCAGCCTTCAGGGCAACAGGGATCTCCTCGTCGTACTTCTGGATGTAGAAGTCTCTGGCCTTCTCTTCGCTAGCCCGTCTCTCGGCCTCGGCGCGTTCCTTCTCTTTGCGATCGTACTCAGCAAGTCTGGCCTTTGCCTCCTCAAGTTCGCGCTGTTCTGGAGTCATTGCCATGCGCTTGATCTCGTCGCCAATCCGCTTCTTACTATACTCAAGAGGATCCATGCCAAGGATCTCACGGAACAGCTTGTCCGGATCCTTCTTGGCACCCTCAAGAATCGACTTGATCTTATTGGCCTCTGCGCTGGCCTGACGGAACTTCTCGTCGGCAGCAAGCTCGCGCTGCAGATAGGCAATGGCGGTCTTCTCGTTTACAACCCGTTCCTTGCCATTAACCTTGATCTTGTACGTTCTCTCTTCTGCCTTAGGTTCTGCAGAAGGGGCAGGATCCGTCTTCTTTGACTTGGGTTCCGCACTCTTGGCAACATCTTCCACAGGTACATTGCTGGTCTGGGTATCCTGCGTCACATCTGGCGCAGGCGTACCACTTCCCGTCTCTTCGCTCATCGTTGTTCTCCTTGAGGACTGTCGCTTGTGTAGACAGGTTCTCGGCACACTCTTCATCTCTTAGGCAAGACCAGAACGAGTGTTGATTCGGGCTTTGCCTTTCGACAATGTTTACTTCGGCACCACAGACGATGCACTTCTTGTCTGGCACATCATGCATTAGTATTTATCGACTCCGGGAACTCCGGGACCGGCCTGAATTGGGTTTCCAGCCGTGGATTCTGGCTGCACAACCCCTCCACCAGTCGTTGGATCCCATTCCTGACCTGTAAGCGGGTTCTTTGGTAGCTGCGGGTCTGGGGCTGGAGATCCCATTGCAGGAAGCCCCTTGGATCCCGGCTGCTCATTGTTTGGCCCCGGTCCACCAGCATAACCCTGTCCCGGATCTGGCTGCATTGCCGTTGCAAGAGGCTGCTGACCAAGAACAATGAGAAGATTGGTCAATCCCGGGTCCGCAAGGAACTTCACATGCTCTGCAAGGTGATTTGTCATGACCTGCAGGAGCTGCGGGTTGTTTCTCGACTCTGGAGTAGCCAGAACGACCTTGTGTTCGCGGATGTGGAGGGCGTGCTCGTCGGTTGGGACCGCGTGAACGTCCTGACCAGAAGACATAGCCTCATTTTCAGACCGAATCAGGATCAGTTCTGCGTTGTCTCCTTCAAGCATTGGCTCCAGAGAGCCGGTCTTGATGATTGACAGGTATTCCTCCGGTCGCTTGATAAGTCCCTTATTGATTAGGTCTTCTGCGATCTGCAAACGACCCGGAACGGTCTGCTCAAGCGCAGAAGCTGCGTTCACAACGACCCGATTGATGCTCGCAATGTCTGCTCCCTTGAATTCCTGAAGCATTGAGCGGTTATACTTGCCGACAATGGTGATGGTACGCGGGTTTTCGGCGTACTTCTTCAGGATATTGAGGATATCCGTGTAAACATCCTCAACAAGATGGGCGTATGACTGCTGTAGACCAGACGAAAACGCGATTGCCTGTGACTGGACGAGTGCGAGAGCGGATCCTGACTTCAGATTCTCTGGTGCATTACCACGAACCACCGAGTTAACGCCAGAAAGCGTCTCCATTACCGTCTCAAGCTGGGTAATGAACTGGAAAACCTCCGCAGGCGTGTGCGTCAGGTTCAGCGGTTCTGGCTTTCCGTCTGGATTCGAGTATTCGATGAACGAAAGACCTCTGGCTAGCGACTTGTAGTCAATGTCAGAGCCCTTCATAGCCATGATCATCTGCACACCAAACGTCATCTGGTTGGTAGTGATCGCAGAGTAGAGAGCGTCAATGGCTTCCTGAATGGCAAGCAGGTCGAATAGTGGCGTGTAGCCGAATGACGAGCCAACAAGATCGCCCGGAACGATTCTGCGAACAGGGATCACGTCGTAAGGCAGGGCTCCGTCGAACAGAACGGTTCCGTCCTCGAGACAGATGGTCATTCTTCCTTCTGGAAGTGCCGCCGACTTGCGGTGCCACATCGTATAGATCGCAACGTCATCGCTCTGTCCGAACAGGTTGGTGTTGAACATCCAATTCAGCAGCGTCATTCTCGTGCGATCATACTCAAGCTTGGTCTTCTGTCCAAGGATCTTGGCTCTGATCTGGCGAATCAGGTCAGCAGGAGTGTCCTGCTCGGTCTGAACGTCGTCCTCAACCTGCTCTGGCGCATACTTGTCTGCGGCCTCAAACTTGGAAACCCACTCTCTCGTGATGATCCAATCAAGATCCTCAAACTTCTGCTTGTTCGGATCGCGGATTACTTCTGAAGAGGGGATGACCTGAATCTTAATGTCTCCGTCTGGAGAGTTAGACTCGGAGCCAATAGTTGAATACTGCTTCTGGTCCCAAGTGGTGACAACAAACCCTTCGCCGGAAAGGATTGCCAACTCGGCCGCATCACGAAGCTTACGGTCAACTCGCTTCTCTCGGCTGTAGTAGTCGAGGATTCCCTTAGCAACCGTTGCCTCCTTCTGGCTCTTTGCGTCTGAGTTGGTGGCGATCGGCTGCGGCGATGGTCGCTGGCTGGTCGTCAACTGGAGTAGGTGCTGCCCTAGGTTGCGTAGGTGATTGACCTTGATCATGGACAGCTGTCCAGCCTTACCACCGGGCCGAATCAGGTCAGTCGTCGCATTCGTAGTTGGGCTAACACCATAATAGTGAACTGATGAGCGATACTGGCGTCTGAAGATACCAGAACCGTTCATGAAGTTGTAATACTGATTAACCTTTTCCTTGATTTCGTTGCCAATCGTGTCGATTGGGGCCTTTGCGAAATACTTATTGCTCGCCATCTGCGTCTCCTCCGAAGTCGTAAATGAAGTGCTGCGTCATCTTGCTGGCGAAACCAGACAGTGACGTAGACTCGCTGATCGGGAAAATGTCGAACCCCTTTGGCACCCCGTAATCTGCTGGGTATGGGTTCCTATCCCTTCGGACGTTACGAACGAGGTACACAAGCGCGTCCAATAGATCGCCGTGGCCTTCCGAATTGCGCTCGTAGCTGCTTCTCGCCTTGTTCCAGATTGTCGAACCTAGCTGGGTAAGCAGTCTCCGGCATCTCGGGTGAATGTAAATCTTATACCCCTTGATCCATTCTCTCAGGGTATTGACCTGCAACTCCTTGTCGTCCTTCCGTGTCGGAATGAACGTCATTCCATGCTTGATGGTGTGGAGATTGATATCTGCTATCGTCTGAAGATTGTTATCAGAAATACACAGATATGGCTTTTCGTCTCCCCACAGCTCAAGTTTTCTGGTGTAAATGATTTGGGCGTTCTCTTCTGAGGTCTTCTTGAATGTTAGAAGCTCGTCCTCGATCACCAGTCTTGCGTTCCTAAAGTCCCAATATGCAAAGAGAATTCCTGTTCCGTCTCTCCATCCAACGTCCATTGAAACGTACTTGTCGCAGTATTCTGGACGATTGAGCCTACTGGCTCGCTCTGTGATGTGCCGCTCAAGGGCCTGCGACCATTCTGGAACCACCGATCTCTCCTCGTCTGCAATGAATTCGCCCATATACTCTCGCCGGAAGGTGGTCGAGGCGTAAAACTCCTCAAGACTCATTCCCTTTGATTCCGCCATGTTACGGAAGAACTTGTCGTGCTGTTCCTTTGTTCTTCGTGGGTTATCCCACACCGTCGAAAGATGGTAGCGCCCAGACTCCTTGTGGGCCATTGCAATCTTGAATGACTCGTGGGCAGGGGAGCGTGGCGGTGTTGACGTGAGCACAATCAGGCCGTTCGTGTCCTGCACCTGAGGCATAAGAACGTCATTTAGGATGTAGTCAAGCTCGTCCATGAAGCCAACCTCGTCAAGACAGATGAAGTCGGCTTCTGTTCCTCTGAGGTTTTCGTACTGCTGATTGTCGCACCCCGCGATTGCGAGAGACGATCCGTTTGGAAACTGCCACTCGCCTTCGATCAGGCTGAACTTTGGTCTTAGTTCCTTGGGGCAGTCGCGAAGGATCTTCTTGATGTTCGGGGTGATGATCTTGCGGACAGCCTTTGCGGTCGGGGCCGCGTACTTGACTTGGGCGTCTGGCTTCTGGAGACAAACCTCAATCGCCAGCACAGCCAGAAAGTATGAGCCACCAATGCGGCGACCCTTGTTCAGATAGAAAGAGCCCCCATCTTTTTGTCCCTTGATGATATCGTAGATTTTCTGCTGGTTTGGGTCCAACTTCCAGCGCAGAAGACCACGACTCCAAGCCTCAGCCTTGGCCAGATCGATCTTGACTTGCTTCTTCATTCCACGTCCTCGATCTCGCCCTCAAGAGCATTGAGTAGTTCGTCGTTGCTAAACTTCTTTACAGCACCCTCGATCTGCTTTGCCTTGACCTCTCCGTCCGAAAGGGTCTTGAGGAACTTCATGGCCTCAATAACATTCCTCTCGTTCTTTGATGCCTTGACGATTTCGATTGCCCGTCCAACGATCGTTGGCAGGGCCGCAGTCGCAATGGACTGAGCCTTGGCCTTAATGTCGTCTTGGCTCTGGAGGGTAGCGTCTGTACCGTCAAAGTCCTTGAGGTAAACCTCGTCAACAAGGACTATTGACTTCTTTGGTGGACTCATCCTACATCACCTTACCTTTCGAGCTCCCCTAGTGGAGCTATAGGAGTGTGGTGTTATGGAGTCTTAAGTTCCTGATATCACTTCCTATGGCCTTTAAACGTTCAAGAATAGGTCTAATTTTGATTTTAGGTGTCTGCCGCTACATCGGTATACCCCAGACTCCTTTCGTTCAAATTAGACCCCTTCTTGGCGATTCTAGACCCATTCACAAGACTGGTCACTGACTACCAAAACCATCTAACCAGCAGGAGCCGGGTTCTGATTCTTTCTTTGTATATATATTTATATATATATTTCTTTAATCCATTATCATTACCGTTAGAACCAAGTAACAGTCACTATGAATCATTGACCTTACTATTACCACCAGAACCAAGTAACAGTCACTATGAATACTGTAGTAGTATCTGTCCGTAATTACTAGTGATCTATTGGGTTCCCCGGGTTTTTGGGGTCCAGTGTATGACGTGGGTCCTCCGGTCATGCTTCACTATCGTTCAGCACTCCCTACGGTACTCCCCCCCCTCCTGTCCTGACTGTAACCAATGACAAAGACAATGACGTGGCATGAGTGTTGCGGTGGGAGAATGACCATATGTGACCATACGTTACCATATGTGTGGGGTAGAGTCTACACTCAATGCAAACCCCATACCAATCAAACACTTGCAATGCACATGCCAAAGAACCTACAGGTCTCATGGCACAATAAATGCAATGCCCGGTGTGACCTGAAAGTGGACAGATGGTAGATCCATATCCATGCGAAATCAGGTAGAACTGGAGTGTCCGTGCTCCAAGCCACAGGGGAAGGCGTGTAACCCGCTGAAAGCACAGAGGCAAACCGGGCTGAGGGGCTGGCACGCGTGGTGCTATAGCTCCCTGCACACCCGGCGGGGACGCCGGACACAAGGAGAGACGAACATGACGGGCTATCAGGAAATCTCGCAGGCGATTCGAGACGGCGCGGCGGCGGAAGAGGTCGAGGCGATGCTGATGGACGAGTCGAGCAACGTGACGGACGAGCAGATCGCTTCGCTGCGCGCCGAGCTGCGCGCCCGCGAGACTGAGACGGTGACCATCGAGGGCTGAGGGGCTGGCACGCGTGGTGCTATAGCTCCGGGCAGGCTGTACGCTAACGAGAAACGGAACGTCAACGAGCGACGACAGACCCGGTAGGAGCTAACTGTAGCGGCCGGGTGGACATAGGAATACGGGGCGGCGCGAAGCCCCGGATCGGTGTAGGACGGGAATCAAAGGCCTAGGCGTCCGGTGACGGTCTAGGTGGGCAAAACAGCCCTGAAACCCTGCCTGTTGGGACTAAGTCGGCGCGGCGTCAGTAAACGCAAAAGCCACCGGCAAACAGGCGATCCCCTCTTTATCACGACCCATCGATCCGGGAAACTGGCGTCAAACCGTACACTCCACGGGATACCAAGCCAGCAGGCCGGGCAATTAGCCCGAAACTCGCGAGAATCGCTACACTGTAGCGGTGGAAGCGTGAGGGCGACGACAAGCGGCAAGCTGGCAAGGTATCGCGATAATAACTGATCAGCCGAATGCGACGGAAGACACGAAAGCCACCTGGACGGAACGGTCTAGGTGGTCCGGAAACGCCCCGTAAACAGGCTGACAGACTCTCAGGAAAGCCGACAGGCCCGCAAGGGTTGGCCGGTGGGGCTGAGAGAATCGGCAGGGAAGGACAAACCAACAACAACCCGAAAGGGCCCCGGTTTGTCCCTCCCGTTAAGCCGCTCGCAAACAAAGGAAACGACAATGATTTTTGCTAGCTATCCTGTTGATTTGGAAAATGCGCTGGCCCTGTATGACCCTTTCTTTTTCGCAGACTCCGAGACTGATTCCATGAGTGAGATCCTTAATGACGTGCTCGCCATGGTTCTGTGTGATACCGAGGACAAAGAGATCGTCTACTTCTAATCTCAACCGCGAGCGGTTTAATGGGGGATAGCCCCGACAATCAACCCGCAGCAAAGGAGAAAGCACACATGTCTTACGCTTCTAAGCCGATTGACCCGTGGCGCGTCGGAATGGCGCGTCAGGACTGGACGGGGTTTCAGCACCCCATGACCGCAAAGACCATTGGCAAGCGGTTCATTGGCGGCGAAGAATTGATTGGTTCGCTGCTGGCGATCGACACGATTGGCAAGGTGACCGTCTATGCCGGCAGTCTGCCCGGGGCCAAGTGTCCGGAGTGTGGCACCGGCATGGTGGTTCATGGCGTGGCCCTCGCAAGCGGCGATATGGCCTATTGGCCACACTGTATCGCCCATCCGAGCAAGAAAGACCACGGGTTTGGTAAGTTTTCGCGGCACGGCAATCGTTCTCCGAATGGTCGCTCACCGGTTGGCAAGCGCGATGAGCGCGAGCCCGAGCCGATGCCCGAGCCCGAACCGGCTCCCGAGCCCGAACCGGCTCCCGAGCCGACTCCTATTCCGGACGAGGTGATCCATCCGGAGATCCTGCGGGCGTTCAAGTATATCGCCAATGGCGAGCGTAACGTCTACTTGAACGGTCCTGCCGGGACCGGCAAGTCTCACGGTGCGGCTGAGCACGTTTGGCGTCTCATGCTGGCGCTTCCCAACTTCATGGGTGCGCGCATCGGCCTGTTCACGACCAATCAGACCAAGCCAGTGAGCGATTTCGAGGGCTACAAAGACCGGCTCAATGGTGGCGAATACGTCACCACCGAACTGGTTGAGTGCCTCAGGGTGCCGTCTCTGATCATCGTTGAAGAGGCGGATAAGGGAAACCCCAATCAGGCCGGTTTCTGGAATCCGATCCTTGCTAATAACAAGGTCGTGACTCCCGGTGGCATGTTCGATCGCCACCCGGACTCGGTCGTGATCTTCATCGGAAATACGACCGGTCATGCGCCGTCCAAGCAGTATCGCGGATCCGTGGGACAGGATCTGGCCACGATTGACCGGTTCCGCTGCTTCACGATCGATTACTGTGAAGCCGTGGAACGCAGCGCGGTCAACTGCAGCGATGCGCTTTACAACGAGGTTACCAGCCTTCGTAAGCGCATGGCTGCAGCCGGTTCGCAGCGCATCCTTGGTACTCGTTGGCTCAGGCGGGCCGCGATTGTCGCCAAGGTCGAGGGCCTGCAGCCGCGCCGAGCGGTTGAGACGCTGATCAAGGACGAGGCGTGGACGAAGGATGAGTGCCTCGCCGCTGGCTTCTAACAGCCAACCTGCCCACAATGGTTATCCATTGTGCGGCGGGATTGTTTGCTAGAACCCGAATTAATGGAGGTACACAATGCGTCAACTCAAGAAGACTGCCGACGTGGTTGGGATCGAAGTCACTCCTTCCGATCTAAACGATCTGCGTAACGGCAAGCTTTGGGACAAGGCTACCAATCGCACGCCCCAACAGGCTCGCGATGGGTTCAACGAGACGTTCGGGTCCCAGTTCTATCGGGGCTGGGCGAAAGACCCGGACGGATTGGCGAGCTTGGAGCTGCTCGAAAAGCGATTCCGGGGAGACTTCGATTGGGCAATGGCTGAGCTTAATAAGGGATCGACAGACGTGATCGGAAACGTCGAGTCCCTCAATGAGCTTGAACTGCACGATCGTCAGTTGGTTGGCGAAGAGATCAACTGGGATGCTTACGAGCGCGGCGATTGCAGATGCCTCGGCGAATGGCGCATTAACCCCGTTGAAAATGGCGAGCGGGTGCTCAAAATTGCGGTCGGCATTGGCGCTAACTGCATGGCCAGCCCCGAGGAGGTCGTGAGAATGGCTACGCCAGCGTTTGCAATTGCCAAGGCGTATGCCGAAGCCGGATACGGCGTGGAAATGATCGCCTTCAGTGCCGTGAAGGGCGGTATTGGAAACGGAGGCAAGGCCGGTGTCGTCGCAATCAATTGCGGCGAGGCTACTATCAGCCAAGCGGTTTCGATGCTCGCCAGCGCGCTTGTCTTCCGGTCCACCGTGCTCCGGATGCAGGACTACATCGAAGGTTGGAGGCACGAATTCGGCTACGGCTCGCCAATCGACCACAAGCAAACCCGCCACAGCATGGCGACGATCAGTAATTATCTCCACGATAACTATGGAGACGATCTGATTGTGGTTCACTCGGGAGCCAATACCGAGCAGATCAAGGCGGCGCTTGCAATGAACACGCGGCGCACCACGAAGTAACCAACCAAGGAAAAGGCGCGATGCCGGGGATCGAATCCCCACCTTGGTCTTAACCCGTAGCACCCGTAGCACCAAGGAGTAAACACATGGACGCCAAGACGATTGATTTCCTCGCGATTGTGATTGCCAAGCGCGGAGCTTGGGCGCTGTTCCGGCTCGACCCGAACGGTGGGACGATTGCCGGGCTCGCGATGCGTGGGGCCAGCGGTTTCGATGCCTCGCGGGTGTACGACGCGGCAATTCGGGCCACGTTCGATGAAGCCAACTTGGGCCGGTGGACTGCCATTGCCAACTTCCGGAAGGCGGTTGCGTGAACGCCAAAACACGGAGGGAAGGCGACATGACACCAGAAGCGTTGATCGAAGATCGACCGTATCGAGTCGAGATCGCGGGCGTGCGCACGGCACACGGCAACGAGGAGCAAGCTCGCGCGTACGCGTTGAGTCAGATCGAGGCATGGATCGCGCTCGGCTACCGGTCGCGCACCGCGAAGGTCTCCTACCGGGACGGCACGCTGATCGCTGAGTTGACCGCAGCGGATCTTCAGCCCCCGAAGGGGAAGTAGCACCGCACGCCCGTGGAACGCCGCGGGCAGGCCATCGAGCGCGCGGAGGACCGCATCGCGGGGGGAGACTACGACCTCGACGGTCACCGTCTCGCCGTGTGCGCTACTGGTTGACCTCCCCCGGGGGCGAGCGCACCGATGTGCTGACGGTGACCATCGAGGGCTGATCGCCCGACGCCCTGACCCGGCGCGTGAGAGTCCGGGTCCCATGCCGTACCAACACCGATGCACGCAGTCCCAACAGGATTCGAGGCTCTTGCAAGGGTGAACGAGTGGAGATATTCACAAACTTCAAGATTTGGGATCCAATCAAAAAGAAGTGGCAACGAATGTCAGGAGACGTTTGACATGTTTGTTTCGACGATGGTTGTTCTGCTGTTCCTCGGCGTCGTCATTCTCGGCGGCGCTGTTTCTCGCAGCTAACCCGCAGTCAAAAGGAAGCGAATCAATGGCTACGAACGACAAGACGCGCAAGGGCAAGAGCCGCAAGGCCGGGTATGCGAAGCGCAAGGCGCTTGGCAATGAGCGCACGAACAAGGCGAAGCGTGCGATCAAGCAGGCCCGGCTGAACCTCAACGACAAGGCCGCGCTGGCTCGGCTTCAGTCGATGGTCAGTAATGGCGATGTTCCGACGACCCTTTTGGGCAAGGCGAAGGATCTGATCAGCAAGCGACTGGAGGTCGTGTAATCGTGGCAATTCATTTGACCCGGGGCGGGATGCAGTCTGTCCCTCGTTCGATGCTCGACGTGACCGAAGGCACCAAGCTGTATCGGTATCCATCGGACGGGCGTCGTCTGGTTGAGAACCCGCCGTTCCGAACTTTCGGTAACGGCAAGGTGCGTCAGGTTTCCGAACTGACGATTGGCGTGGTTGGCAATCGGTCGTTCGTTCGACCGGCCTGCCCGTAAACAATGCCAAGTAAACAGCACCGCTGATTGCTTGGTATGGAGGGGATGGTTTCCGGTCCATTCAAAACCGGGTTATGGTCCCATAGCTCAGATGGATAGAGCACCGGCCTTCTAAGCCGGTGGTCACAGGTTCGAATCCTGTTGGGACTGTTGCAGTTCAACCCGCAGTAAGGAGACACACAACAATGTTTAACTCTCTGTTCATTCTCGCTGTCAATGGCGTTGTTTTTGGTGCGGTTCCCACGGCTGAGATCGCGAAGGATGCGGTTCGTCACCTGATCGACAATGACGAGTCGTTCAAGGCGATGTGCGACGATGCTCGGGACAATGGTTCCGAGGTCGTTCGTTTCGAGATCCACGAAGTGCGGCTGACCCCCGGTGGTGGTGGCTACGTGGTTCCCAAGGAGCTTTTGGGAACCAGCCTGACCCTGATTGTTGACTTCAATGGCGATCAGGTTCGACCGGTTGACACCAACGGCCAGCCCAACTAATCCACCAACACAACCAACACGGGAGACGCCATGTCTTACTACAAGAACAGAAAGAAGCAGAGCCGAGAGTTTGCCGATGCCGTTAATCAGTTGGTGATTGCCGGTGTCAAGCCCGCCGTCGCGATGAACATCGTTCGCTGGCGTCAGCGTCACGTCAAGCCGAAGGGCGGCCCAAAGAACTACCTCTACGATCTCGGTCTGGAGAAGTGCCTTGGTCCGAGCGTGCGTCTGGCTGAGAAGGTCAAGAACGGCACGAACAAAAATGCTTGGATGGGTCTCGATCAGTGCTTCAGTCTTGATGGATGGACGATCAATCCATTCGACAATCATGAGGCCAACTGGCAGAACGTGATGATCGATGATTGCGAGGGGCGTTTCATTGATGGAACATACTGGCCCAACAAGGACTTGGCCTTTGCTCATGAGTCGGTCCTTGGTCTGCCATGTGTGATCGAGGAAGAGTAAGTGAACGGCTGCGAAATCTGCCGGGAGTGGGCGTGCTTCTGTGACGCCTGCTTCCGGCTGTTCCTTGAAAGGATTGACAACAATGAAGAACATGGACTTGCAGAAGATCAAGGCGTCGGTGGCATGGCAGTTGCTGTCGATGGATGCGGGGTTCGAACAGGCAGAGACAATCGTTCTGGAGAGGATTGTCAAGCCGGAGATGTGCACGAGAGCGGCTGTGACGGACAACAAGAGACATCTGAACCCGAGTCGTCTGGATCGGGTGATGGAGGACGTTCTGGTGGAGGTCTTCGACATGATGGGGGAGATCTCTTGGCTGAAGCGTTGCCGTCGCTGGGTGACAGCGAACAAGGGAGTGAGCTTTGTGTCGTTTCAGAGAGTCATGAATTGCCAGAGTGATCTGCCTGTCTTGGTCGGGATCTGTCAACGCCTGCAGTTTCCAGACGATTGGACACGCTATCTTGTCAGCGGCGGCGATGACGATCTGCTCAACCCTGAAATGAATTCGGTTGGCGACGCAATCGTTCCGGCTGATGACGTGGACTGCGGCCGGATGATTGAACGGGCTCCAATGCTCGACGAGGGAGACGGCACATGGCGGGACGCGCTTACCCCAACTTTGCAGTAATCATTGATTCCGATGGCTTGGATGAGCAGTTGATTCTACACCTCAAAGATGTTAGAATCAGAGTTATACCTGCTGGACCAAACAGAAGGAAGAATGATCACTGTATCCAAGTGAGAGGAATTATCAGGGCTTCTGGTAATCTAGAGGTCCGTTCAAATGTGGCCATGTCAGACACTGGCATGGAGCTTGGGATTGCGACGAGACTGGAAACCAACCCGCACGGCGGGGACGAAGGGAGAAAGCAGTATGTCCTCAATGGTGGAAAAGCTGGCAGGTCCCGATTCACGCACAAACGTCTTGCAAGACTCCGCAAGAAGAACGCTGAAGACACTTGACAATCATTACGGCAAGGTGATTGTCGAGGAAGAGTACGTCAGAGTGTTTCAGCCGATGGACGGTAAGGTTGAGATCTGGCGAAAGGTTCGAAAAGAAAAGGGCGACTGGCTGTTGGAATTCACGGGGACAAGATACCCCATTTCCGAGGAGACATGATAATGAGAAAGACAAGCGACTGGGATTTCAAGGGGGTTATTCTGTTTGGTGCTCAAGATCTTGTGAAAAGCGGAATGCCACAGGAGAAGGCAATCATGGTCTGTCTCTCTGTGCTTCACAAGACGATCACCAACATCTTCGTCAAGAAGATCAACTCCGCAGGCGTGGCGTTTGATATGAGCAAGTATTCCATCACCGCTATCTCGGAGAACAGCACTTTCGTTGTCAGGTACGAAGACAAGGTGTTCGAGGTCTGGAAGTCCAACGAGGCCAACAGCGCACTTGGGTCCGGTGTCAGCGGAGAGGAATTTGCCGATTCCGGTGGAGACGCCTTCGACTTCGTTCTGGTTGACAACACTGACGAGCGATGGAAGATCTACAACGATCGCCTTGACACTGTTGACACTGTTCGCAGAAAGGCGGACGAGATTCTTGAACAGAAGTCTGCCTTCGAAAAGGCCGCACACAAGAAGCCAGACATTTTGAATTGACCACCACCAGAAGGAGTGGTGTATAGTGGGCGGCGTTGGCTACCTCAACCAGCGTCGCTCACTTGCTTTTGAAGGGAGTGGAGTTGTCGATTAACGTAATGGGAATTTCTTTCCACAAAAGCCCAGCCGGTGAAATCTCGGATGCACCGTGCTGGTCTGCGTACAATGGCGGCTATCTCTATATCCACCACAGCCTGATTGGTTTGATCTTTCAGATGATTACAGAGTGGAAAAACGACAGGCATCTTGTAGGATAAGGAGTCCAATGACCACAACCGAAGACCCGTCACTCGAAAAGGAATTCCTAGCGGCATTGTCGGACCTTACGACGTATGACATGGAGGAGGCAAAGCGATTGGTGGAGGGTTCGTCAATCGTGGAGTCAGACTTCTGTCGTCAGGATCACTTCACGCTCTACCGGTGCATCGTTGCTTGTGTGCAGGCCAATGTTCCGGCCCTTTCGGATTCGATTATCCGGGAGTGCAGGAAGATTGCCCCAGAACGCGTGCAGGTAGTGGCAATGATTCTAAACGGAACAGACGCCATTGGCGCGGCTTCTGAGGGGTACAGAGATCAGCTACTTGATCTGTCGGATAGACGCCGAACGCTCAAGATGCTGGAGGATGCCCGTCAGAGAATCGAGTCAGGCCGGGAAGACCCGACCAAGATCAGATTCAAGCTGTCCAATTCTTTGCAGTCTAGCCGTGGTAAGAAGCACTCAAGGGGGCTGGATGAGTACGTCACCAAGGTCGAGAGTCACCTTCATGCTGTCCGTGATGGGACAATCAAGCCTGTTACTCCTTGGTACATTCCTCGCCTTGATGCTGCTATTGGTGGCCTACAGCCTACTCTCATTCTTGTTGGCGCTGAGCCGGGCGTTGGGAAGTCCGCGCTTATCGCGAGCGCAGTTAATCTGCAGGCAAGAAATGGGCACAAGCCTTTCGTTGCTTCTCTGGAGGACAGTCCAGACTGGCTGGCTTGGCGCATTGTGTCGAACGATTCGAAGAAGAATCAGTTTGACATGAGATTCACCAAGCTTGGAATGCACGAGCTTGAGTTGATTACCAAGGACAATGCAGGGCGAAAGGAAGAGAGAAACCGGATCCGGGTTGTTGACGGGTCAGAGGCAGGAATGAAGATCGAGGATCTGATTGCCTCAATCAACGACGCCATTGTGAATGAGGGGTGCGATAGTGTTTGGGTCGATCATCTTGGGGAGATTGTTCTCACCTCATCTGAGCGGACGGATCTTGAGATCAGCCGCCACCTGTCTCTCTTGCGCGGCGTTGCCAATCGGCACGGTGTTCCTGTCATCGTTGCTGCTCACTTCAAGCGCCCTGACGATGCTTCAAAGCCTCCTACCTTCAGAGACTTCGCGAATTCGTCGGGCTCGGAGAGAAAGGCACGAGTCGCACTTGGTCTAAGAAGAAACCCCGGATCAGACATTCTGAACGTACATGTAATGAAGCAAACGAATGGCCCCGCTGGGCAAGTTGTTGACCTGATGTTTTCTGGTGCTGCTGCAATGATCAATGAGATCGAGGGAGGAATCAATCGATGAGTGACAATTTTGAAATGCATGACGACACGTTGGTGATGCACCACCAGCGGGGCAGCATTAAGCAGAAAATTCCGGCCGGAATCTGGGCAGTTGTATGCCCCCCGACGAAGCCTCCGTTCCTTCTAAGGACGACCATTGGTGAAGATCTGATTGACAGAGAAAGCAAGTCTTGGGATTTCGACGGGTCTGAGATCCACAAGACCGTTCACCGGGACTTCGAGTCGTGGCTCAATGGCACCAAGCACTTCCGTGAGCTTGGTATCCGCAACCGCCGAGGTATCATGATGTACGGACCTCCGGGCACCGGCAAGACCGTCATCGCTCAGTCCGTCGTCAAGAAGGCGCTGGACTACGGAGTTCCGGTGATTCATTGTCCCGAGGACTTTAACAGCCTTCAGGCGCTCACCCACTTCGTTCAGACCAATGCCGGTCCCGTGGTGATCACGTCCGATGAGGCGGATAAGGTTGAAGACATTATCACTCCGCTGGCCGAGCGGTATGATTACGTCTTCGTCATCGCGACCACCAACGAGAAGGACTCAATGCACGACAGAGTAACCAAGCGCCCCGGTCGCTTTGATCGCGTTCTGCTGGTTGACCGGATGAGTCCCGGCATGGTACGGAAGCTGTGCGGCAAGTTCAAGATCGAGAGTGCTGCTGACTTCGTTGGTAGCCACTTCCCGACCGTGACGCCTGCCGCCCTTGCGGAGATCAGCTTCCGCATGAACCTGAACGGAGAGAACGCAGAGGCCGCTGTCCGTGGCGTGAAGCGAGATTTCTATGAGTGATAAAAAGGATTTTACAATCGAAGGTGGAGAGGTTCGCGGGCTTCCTGCTAGCCCTTCTAATTTTGAATACGGGGAGAGGTTCGTGAAGTGCCGAGCGTGTGGGCTCAGTCGCCCGGGGAAGGAGCTTCAGCTTGTCGAATTCCCGCAAGGTCACCTCCCGGTCTGCAAGGGTGGCTGTCGTCCCCTCTGAGCCAACGCTTAAGCAGTACGGACTTACAGAAGGCCTCTGGCGTAAAATACTTGACAATCAGGGTGGAGTTTGTGCAATCTGTAAACAGCTTCCAAAGACCGGAAGACTTGTAACAGATCACGAACACGTAAAGGGCTGGAAGAAAATGCCACCTGAAGAGAGGGTCAAATACGTCAGAGGTCTTCTGTGCTGGGTGTGTAATCACTACTACTGTGGTCGTGGGATTACAATTGCCAAGTCAAAGAACCTAACGGCGTATCTGGAGGGATACGACAATGGGAAAGTTCACAGACTTGGATGAGGCTCTGGAGGAGCTAGGCTATGGGAATCAGTGGAGCGCGCAAATTGAGACGCTGGCCGTTCGAGAGGCCGAGAAGCGTGCGTCCGACATTGAACGACTCAACGATTACAACAAGCGAAACCCAGAAAAGCACAAGGAAGCCGTCAAGCGAGCCGTTCTCAGTAGAACCGAGGCAGCCCGATCACTCGTCGAACTTGCCGAGAAGCTATACGGAAAGCTGCTCTGTAAGCATTGCTCCAAGGAGCTAACGGCAACCGAGTTCACCAAGTACCGATGCAGCAAGTGCAAGAAGCTAATCAAGGAGAAGACCGATGAATACTGATGTGACCAAGGAGGCGCTGATTGCCTTTGCCAAGGCGAGCGCCAAGATCAAGAATCCGACCAAGAACGCAAAGAACCCGTTTCTCAAGAATAATTACGCAGACCTGTCTGCCGTGATTGAGGTCACCAAGGACACTCTGTCCGAGCACGGGTTCGTCGTGTGCCAGACCTGTGAGCTAATCCTTGACGGCAAGGGTCTTCGTGTTTGCACCGATTTCATTCACGAGAGCGGATCCTTGGTCAAGACGACTTGTGATGTTCTACTGAAGGAGTTTTCGCCTCAGGGGACAATGGGTGCCTTCACCTATGGTCGTCGCTATGGTCTTCTGGCTGCCTTCAATCTGGCTGCCGAGGATGATGACGGCAACATTGCGTCAGGCAAGGACGAGAACAAGACCGTTGAAGTGAAGGCCAATCTCAGCAGAGAGAACGCCGTTGCTGCGCTGAAGAAGAATACTGGCTTTGCCAAGGAAGGCGGGACGATCTAATGGCTATCAAGAACAACTTTTGGGATGCTGCCGCGAACCTGATGAATGCCTGCGCTGATTACGTCAAGGCCCAGACCGGCTTGGCAAAGGAGCGCGAACAGAAGATTCAGGAGATGACCAAGGAACTGACCGAGAAGTTGACCGCTGCGAATCCGGGTGCTACTGTGCGAGCAATCCCGGTCAACCACGACAACTTTGCTGACCTCGCCAAGCTGTTCAAGAAGTAAGGAGATCAATCATGGCTGAACGTAAGGCGCTCCCGTTTCCAACCGCTTCACAGCTTCAGTCGATCTCAAAGTGTCCGGCCTTCTTCTGGGGAGAGAAGGGGCCTGACGTTAAGCTGCCGCCTCGCGACAATAAGGCCGCAGATCTTGGCACAAGGATCCATAAGTGTCTTGAGGTTGGCTTTGAGCGAGGGCCTTTCCCTGAAGCCATTGGGTTCTTTCGCAAGTCTCTCGTTTTAAAGCAGGCAGAGCTTCTTGATTGTGTGGACGAGGCCATGCAGGCGTTTAAGGCTGTGAGCATGGTATTTCTGGCAAAGGGATATGCCAAATCAGTCAAGGACTCAGAAGACCTAGAGTTTGGGACAAGAGACATTTTTACCGAGATCAAGATGGGCCTTCTGCGTAACGGTAGAATCATGTTTGGGGTTGGTAGCGGAGATCCGTATCTTAACGAAAATGGCAGGCTCGCCGGGACAGCAGATCTGATTCTAGATCTCGGTGAAGGAATTGCAATCATCGACTGGAAGACGGGCCAGCACGATTCCGTGGACAGAGGAGAGCATCCTCTCCAGCTTGAGGCACTTGGATTCATGGCAATGTCTGCCCTGAACAGGAAGTATGTCGAGGTTGCCTTTGTTTACACCAACCGTGTTGGCGACGGGGAGCTAATGAGCGAGTTCTGGAAGTATACTCGCGACGAGATCGAGGACGCCTTCTTTGAGAGAATCTTTCCAATGCTTCATGGGGCCAAAAACAAGACACGAGAGTACGTTAACCCCGGAACCTGTCGTTACTGCCCGAGGTCACATGTCTGCAAGAGCTTCAACATGCACTCGGCGGCTTACTTTTCTTTCCGAGAAGATCCAAACAAGGACAATGAGCTATGAAACCATCCACAATCATGGAACTTGCCGAGAGTTCTCCAGAGACGCTTCTTCGTGAGCTTGTGTGGGCCAAGGCGTTTGTCGAGGCGGCAGAGCGCGCCCTGAAGACGAAAATGGCAAAGGACGGGGTTAAGAAGATCGGCAATGGTCCGTCCATGAAGCTGATCAAGAAGACCATTAAGACGCTCAGTAGCTCCAAGGCTGCCTCTGTGCTGGAGGATGCCGGGTACGATGTGCTACAGCTTGCAGATGTGAGACTGACCGAGGACGGAATCAAGGCGGCTCTTGGGGTGACCGAGGGCAACAGAGTAATCAGCATTCTCAAGGAGGCGGGTTGCTACAATGAGCGAGAAATCGAGTATTTCGGAGTTAAGGCTTAACAAACGTCAGGCCGACAAGATCGCCAAGGATCTCTATGGCCCTACTGCCGCAGCTTCTCCACAGCCCGGACAGAAGGACCGCAATCAGCGGTTCGGTATCATGTACGTTGAGCCTGCCGGTCTTGGCAGCAACGCGTACCTGATGTGTCTTGGCTACGGCTCATCCTACGGTGCTGCGCTTGACATGGCAGCCAAGAACCCTGTAGGTGTCATGGCCGCAAATCGCTGGAAGACGATTCAGGAGCATTGGGAAGAGTTCGGGAAGAACCCCGAAAGCGTGTTGCAGAAGTTCAGAGAAGACTTTGACAAGCTGTCCAAGCTCAAGGAGCAAAACAATGACTGACATGACCAACGTGAAGAACCTGAAGGTGTCGATTACCAAGGACCCCGAGGCCAAGGTGAGCGCCAGAAGCGGTAAGTCGTTCCTTTCCTTCAAGGCCGTTCACGAGCGCGAGGACGGCGAGAAGGTGTGGGTTGATTGTCTGGCGTTCGGTCTGGTCGGAAAGGCCCTTGATGGAAAGCTTACGAAGGGCAAGAAGATCCTCGTGACCGGCAACGTCAAGACCGAAGAGAAGCCCAACAGCAAGGATCCCGGCAAGATGTACGTCAATCGCACCCTGTTCATTAACGAGGCCAAGGTCCCAATGGGCGACAAGCTTGTCACGGTTGATGAGTTCTACACCGAGACGGAGCCGTTCTAATGAGCGGACCAAAGCCAAAAATCGGTTTCCGCTGGTCGCCCGGGACGATTGTTGTTTGCACGTCTGGGACTGACGACGGTACTGGCGACGGGATGCTTCTCTATGGAGAGCAATATGTCGTTGATAACCATAATCCGGAGTCTGGCTTTGTTACCGTCAAAACCAGTGTCGGTCTAAGAACCTATTTTGACGATAGGTTCAAGCAGCTGAATGCTCCTGTGAAGTTCGACGACAACAAGCCACGCATGGATCTGGTTCTTGGTATCCGTGGAATTGAGCACGTTGGTCAGGTATTCACCCACGGGGCCAAGAAGTACGGCGATCTAAACTGGAGAAAGGGCGGCAATGATCTCGCATTCAAGGGCCGAATGCTTGCCGCCTGTCTTCGTCATCTCATTAAGCACGCCAGAGGTGTGAAGATTGACGAGGAGTCTGGTCTTCCGCACGTTGCACACGCAATCAGTAATCTGCTAATGATTCTTGACTTGGAGAACGAATGAGCACGTTCAAGTGTCCAGTTGTCCGGATTGGAAAGTTCGCAAAGAACCCAAAATCCGACACACTCATGATCTGGAACGGTCCACAGGGGCCAATCCAGTTCAAGGATGGCGACTACAAGGAGGGCGATCTTGCTGTCTTCGTTCCTGCTGACGCTATGGTTCCTCTGGCTGATGATCGATTCAGCCATCTCAGCAAGACGGGAGGGAAAGACCGGTTCCGAGTTCGCGGCATCCGTCTTCGTGGACTTCCTTCTGTTGGTCTGCTTGTGCATCCTCCTGATGGGCTGAATGAAGGCGACGACGCCGCAGAGGCTCTCGACATTCAGAAGTACGAGCCACCGCAGACTCACTCATTCCACACCAACAGCCTTGAGGCGCAGGCTCCACACGGGGCCAGAACCGTTCCCGTCTATGACGTGGAAAACCCGTGGAACCTTGACGGGTGTGTCGTCGAGGGAGGAACCACCGAGGCGCTTAATTACCTCGGCGTGTGGTCCATGACCGAGAAGATTCATGGATGCAACATGAAGATCTATCGGGACTCAGAGGGCGTGGTCCATGTCGGCTCCCGCACTCGCTGGGTTAAGGACGCTGAAGGCAATGTCTGGTGGGAGGCTTACCGCCGCAACAAGGTAATCCTTGACCAGCTTCTGGAGGCCAATCCAAACTGCGTTCTGTTTGGAGAGGTCTACGGAAAGGTGCAGGATCTTCATTACGGCGAGGAGAAGGGCGTCAATCTTGTGCTGTTCGACATGTTTAACACCCAGACCGGTCGGTTCTACGGTCATTCCAAGCTGTATACGGAGCTTTTGCGCTTTCCCGGTGGTGCCTCATTGGCGGTTCCCGTGATTCACCCGTCGTTCAGGGGGACCCTCAAGGAAGCCATTGAGTACGCAAGGGACGTTTGCACCGGCCCGAGCTATCTCGACGAGAATACGATCAGAGAGGGCGTTGTGGTTCGCTTGACAGGAGAAGACCTGCTCGTGTACGGTGCCAAGACAACGAGATTGATGACGAAGGTTGTTTCGCCAGAGTACCTGTCGAGAAAGGACGGAACGGAATACCAATGACGACGCGCAAGCAGATGTATAACCTGACCAAGAAGCTGGAGAAGTTCGTTGGAACCGGCATGTCGCTGTATAGTGCCAACGATCAGCTGATCGCACTCAAGAAGCTCGGAGCCAGCTTGGCCTATCGTCTGGAGAGCGTTGCCAGAAAGAACGGTCTTGTTACCTACGACGTTCTGACTCAGGAGACGATCTACAAGCTTCGTCGTTTCACCCGGTAATTCGTCGTTTCACCCGATATTGCGGGTGAGGAGCGTTATTCGCCCAACTTACGAAGGGTCAACTGGGTCGATAGGCTTGACACGGCGGATCTCGGGAGCCGCTCCAAATCCCGGGGTTTCTAGGCGTAGCTCAGTCTGGTAGAGCACTTGGTTTGGGACCAAGGGGTCGCAGGTTCGAAGCCTGCCGCTTAGATGATGCGCTTATAACTCAACGGCAGAGTGCCTGCCTTCCAAGCAGGAAATCAGGGTTCGAATCCCTGTTGGCGCAAATGATCAACCCGGACTACAGCACATGGCTCGATGAGATTGGAGACGATATTGTCTCCAATGACACGCCAATGTTGGTCTGGATCCATGAACCCGGAACACGAGGTAAGGTATATACCGTGCTGGTCGATAAGGCCACACTCCGCGAAGACGGCACCTGCACTTACAATGAGCAGGAATGTAGATGGGAGAGACTGAAATGAAGAAGCTAATCCTGATTGCCGTCGCCCTAGCTGCTCAGGGCTGCGCGGCATTGAAGTCTGGCTGGGTCAAGACCGAGTTTGTGGACGGCCAGATGACCGAATACATGATCTGTCACATGTGGATCGACAAGGAAGGCGACATTGCCGCACAGTGCCGAGATCTCGACCGCGTTGCTCAGGAGATCCGTAACCAGCAGAAGCGCCAGCAGAGAGGGACTGACCAGCTATGATTCACAACAAGAATCAGCACGAACAGATCAAGCGCAGAATTGTGGCCCAGAAGGTCATTGCCAGAAAGCGGTATTACTATGACCGAGAGAAGGCAAACACTTGGGTCCTGCTGGGCGCGATCATCATTGCCTTTGCTCTGGCAATCATCTTTAGCCCATGAAGCACCGGATGGTTGGGTGAGTGGCTTATACCAGCGGTCTTGAAAACCGCCGAGCCTTAACGGGCTCCGTAGGTTCGAATCCTACACCATCCTTATGATTACACCAACCCTCGTTCTTTTTCTGCTGGCGGCCGAGCCCAAGAAGTGCTCGACCGGGTGCGTAACGGACTTCAAGTATGGTCCGGATGTTGCAACGTGCTTCTACCGGCTCAAGACCAAGTGCGACAGGGGAGAGTTTGAATGCAGGGATACCCCTAGAATCGCCTGTGAGCCCGTCTACGTTGATATCGGCGTTGACGAGTACCGGGAACAGGGTTCAAGCTCAAAACGCTCGTACAGCTACGATTACGGCTATTCTCGTTGATGTAAGTTTGACCCGAGCACCGTGTTTTTAAGCGTGGGCCAACAACCCATGGACGCGGATCTGTGGAGTGTGTTCTTAATAGGGTGCTAGCCCGAACAGAGTCACAGGTAGGGTCATTGTTGATGCTCTGTGGCGAAACTGGTAGACGCGCTGGCCTTAGAAGCCGGTCCCTAACGGGGTGCGGGTTCGATTCCCGCTGGAGCAACATGATACAAATCCATTACTTCCAAAAGAAGTGTCCGCTATGCGGGCACGGCGTGTTTGTGTCAACTGGCGCAGGGGCTTGGTGGTACGAGTGCTCTCGGTGTAAGTGCAGAACCAGAGGAGGCAACAATGGGTAATGAATTTAGCGGTGACGCCGCTTATGGTCCAGACAATATGCCGGGGGATCTACAGGACGCAGTTGAGCGAGGACAAAGAATCGCAGAAGGCCGGATGAGTCTGGTCACTCTTAGTAATGAGCAGATTCTGCTCAGCGCAGACACCGCTGGCAACGTGGTTGAGTTTGCGCGTCACCTTTTTGAGAGCAACAGAAACCTTATCATGAAGTGCGATGAACTGAGAGACGAAATCGCGGCACTCAAAGAGGAGATCCGTGCTATCAAGGCTCAGCCGGGCGGCAAGGAAGACGTGGCGGCGTGTCTCAGAGTCATTCAGCTTCTCGGAGGAAATCGACCCAATGAAGAAGGAAACGATTGACCAGCTTTTCGAGAAGTGGGAGTACCGGCTTCAGGTTGCAATGAACAGCGGTGGCTCGTCTCTGGCTGAACACGAAGCAGAGGAACTTTGGTATCTTCTCATGGCAATGAGAAAGGAGAACAAGCGATGAGTGACGCGAAGCCGTACATCGTGGCGCAGTATGTGAGGCGGCGTTGAAGCACGCCAAGGAACGAGGAGAGCGCGGCGCGGACGAGCGCATTCTCGACGCGGCCCTTGCTACTACCCGGCGCATTCTCGGGGAGGGGGAACAGTGAAGACTATCGACGAGAAGCTGCGCGGCCATCTTCCCGGGGCTGTGAAGATGAGCCATGTCACCGAGACGTGCGACCTGTGCCAGTTCGGGAGCGCCCTCGACGCCGAGCGCGCCGCGCGCAAGGCCGCCGAGTCTGCCGTCGAACTCGTGCGCGAGGAGTACAGCAGGGACATGGCACGACTCAAGGAGAAGGTGGCGCGGTTGCGGGTCTTTGCTCACTGGTGCTCCCTCGACGAGCACGAGAGTACCAGTAGTGCTTCGGATAAGGTGCGATCCCACGGCCGCAAGGCCCGTGCCGTCCTTAAGGAGACGGAATGATCCTCGTTATTCTGTCGGTTATTGTGTTGGCCCTGATCGCCTTGATTTACCTGCTGTCAATCCAGATCGACGAGCAGGGCCTAGAGATCAAACTGCTATGGCAGAATCTCAGAGCGCAAGAAAACGCGGTTGCCCATCTTCGATCAAGCCAATGCCGGTGTGATTGTCGTCGATCCGGTTGTGGTTACGATAAGAGAACACCGGAGACCAAGGATCCGCAAGCCAACCGCAGTTAAACTCCCAGAACGGACCATTGAGGTTCGCGAAATACTCAATCCGGGCCTTGTGCGTGTGGCCGGTCAGCGTGCTCATTTGATTGAACCAAGCATGTTGACCGGCCTTTCTGTTTCCGTGTTCAATCATGATCCCGTCAACGACGACGTGAGATTTCACCATTTCCACGCCCGGGAATGAGAGCATTAAATCAAGCCAGCGCCAGCCAATGAATGCGGCCTCAGGCATCTTCTCTTCAAAACGCTTGACGATGCGTAGATCGTGATTGGCGTCTCCAAGCTGCAGAAGCCTTGCCTTGGGATTGTCCTTGCGTAGCTGCTTCCAAAACTCAACAGCCTTACGACGGCCCTCCTCGACCTCCTGTTCCGGGGTGTACGGCACAGCAGAGTGGCTTCTTGGGTACTTACTGAAGCTGAACAGGTCGTAAAGATCGCCAAGCTGGATAATCACGTCCGGCTTCGCTTTCTTGACTTCCTTCATCGCGTCAGGCATAACACTGTCATTCGAGAAAGGAAAGTGAATGTCAGGAAAGGCGGCAATCTTCATGTGTGGGCTCCTTGGTTCGATTCCGGTCATCTTCTTCTTGTATGTAGTGTTCTTCCATGGGCCTAAGAAGATTCACTCATACCCACAGGAAAGCATCTTGCCCGGTTGGGCAGTCATTCGTCAACTAAAGAAAGGAAAGAAGTAATGGGCCTGCTTGCGAGAGACATTCGATGCCCGAAGTGTGGCGGGGTGCTCATAGACGTTAACGAGTATGAGCTAGACTCAGACTTCAACCAGAAGCACGGCATTACCGAGATTTTAGTCTCCGCTACCTGCATCAAGCGACATTACGTCATGATTCGGTGGATTAACGGACGTTCAGTGAAACTCACTGTGGAGGCAAGCGAATGAGCGACCACTGGGGAACGCCAGATTCGATCTTTGAGATCCTCGAGAGGGCCGGGTTCTCGCCTCGCGACTGGTACGATCCGTGCCCGTTCAAGGGCGTCTCTGGCCTTGAGTCGTTCAATGAGTGGGAAACAATGAATTGGGTGAACCCACCGTTTAGCGAACCGGCTCCTTGGATTAGACGCGCCTTTGACGAGCGAACAAAGAACGGAAAGATTACTGCAATGGTTCTTCCGGCGTACACAGACCGCAAGTGGTGGCTAAACGTTCTTCAACCCATGCTGGTCAACCATCCGCTCGAGGTGCAGGTCGTTCACATCGGAAGACACAAGTTCATCCCACTCGATGGACAAAAAGAAAGCAGCCCCCGTTTTGGAAGCTGCCTTGTGCTCTTTGGGTTTTCTTGTAACTATGCTAAGTTACTTGCCTCGTTCGTTGAAAAGAACGACAAGCCCGCCCGCAACAACTCCAAGGCAAAGACCAGCAACAAACCAACCGAATGACGGTCCAGACTGAACCTGAGCAGGAGGCGAGGCTTTCAGGGCCTCGTTCTCCTTTCTCAGTCGGGCCATCTCTTTACCAGTATCAATGCACTTCCCTGTCGATAGCCAGCACCCGCCAGTCACGTCGATCGTACCACCATCCGTGACAATGGCAGCCCTCTCAACGTCAACAATGTCCTGAGCAAAGCAGGGCATGGCGACAATGAGCAACAGTGCCAGCGCCTTCCTCACTTGCCGATCTCCTTGAGGGCTTCTGCCTTGTTCGTGACCTCGGCGCTCGCCTGAGAACCCGCCTCAGAAGCCGCCTGAACGGTCGCCTTTGAAGCCGAACCAAGCTGGGGCATGGCGCGGCCGGTCAGCCAAGCCAAGATCGCAAGGACGGCCAATGCGAGGCTCTGGGGCCAACCAGCCGGGATGACCGAGTAGAACTGCTGGAGCAATCCAGCCGCACCACCGGCAATCACAAGGGCAGAGCCCTGTAGAACGGGCTTACCCTCGGTCACGGCAGGAGGCGCTGACGCCAGACCCGCCAATGAGACGAGAATGAACCCGAGAATCAGGGCTGGAGCAGTCAATGAGACGCCAGAAACCGCTGGGAGCAGCGGGGAGGCACCTGCAAGTAGCGTGCCAAGGGCTCCAACGACCTTAGCGGCATTTCCTGAGAGTAGTGGCTTCGTAGTATCCATGATTTCCTCAATCGTCGTTCGTTACAAGTCTTCCAAATCCCAAAAAGTCACTTCTGTAGAGGTGGTTCTTGTGAAATTTGACCTTCGCGTCTCGCTCTGCCGCCTTCTCTGGGGTCGTGGTCGTTGAATCTCCACCAGAGGCCCCATAAACAGCCCCTTCTTTGCGGCTTTTCCCCATGTAGATCATGACGTGCGTTACAATGGCTGGAGATGGGCCGTAGAATGCCAGATCTCCGGGCTTCGGGTCGTTCACCATGGCGCAATTGTCCATGAGCTTCTTTGCGTTCCAAGAGGTTCTGTGGTCAATCTTGCCACCCGTGCCCTCATAAAGAGAGCTTGTTACAAGACCAGAGCAGTCATAGACGTTGCTGTACGTTGCGCCCTTGAGATCCTTTCCGCTATACTTGTTTTCCTCGTTGGGCCAGCAGTATAGACACCCCTTTCTACGTAGGGCAGCTTCAATGAAAGCCTTTCTGTGGTCTTCCGTAAGGAGATTTGACATGCGATTCACCCTTCCTGTGGTACTAGGTGTTTATTCCCTAGTAATGTTTCTCATGGGTTACCCAGACCATGCTGTTTTGACGGCATCACTGTCTACGGTGTCTGGGCTGGCTCTTTATCTGACCAGAGCCAATGACATGGGACGACTTAAGGAGGCCCTTGAGGCTGTTTCGGCGCTTGGAACGTCAAACTCCAACAAGATCGATATGCTTGTTGAGAAGATGCAGCTTCACAAGACCACCAGCAACCACACGATCGACAGGATTGTTGGTCTTGAGGCTGAAAACAAGAAGCTGACCGCCCAGCTTGTTCTTCTGCAGGACCGATTGCTCAAGCTGGAGTCAGAGGTTGGTACAAATCCGTTCGGAGGGTAAATGAACGACAAGGTACACATTCGCGATCTTATGATCGTGTCAAAGCAGGAGCTTAAGGAGAAGGGAACTGTTCCAAACGTTACCCTTTGTGGCCTGAATGATCCGGAAATGAAAGAGCTTACGTTTGGATCACCAGAGGTGGTCCTACACCGTAAGCTCCCGAATTGCTGCGATGGATGTATCCGAGTGTGGAAGAACGAGTCAGAGTCTGTCTCTAATTACAAGAAGTCATACAACGACTTCCGCAAGATTCTGCACAAGGTCATCCGTGGCGGTTACCGCTGAGCCTCGAGATCTGACAGATCTGGTCTAGTACCCTTGGCCCTGAGAAGCATCAGGGCCTTTCTTTTTGCCTGAATGTCCGGATCCGCGTTCGGGCCTTCGTCAAGAAGAACAGACCGCGGCTTCCCAATCTTGGGCTCCGAAATGGAGATCTCTGGCTGGGTGAGGTCAACTCCGTCAGTGTCGCTGAAGTCATTGTCAACGACATTGACCGGACCCTCGATCTGCTTACTACCAAGCTCCTTCCAAGCCCTGACCTTCCCTGCCGCAAGTCGCTCCGGATCCTGAGTGCCACGTAGCCCCTCAAGGCCAACGGCACGGCGGATCTTCTGGTTGAGCGTAACCCCGCCGAGACGATCAATCATTGCCTGTCTCGTGTCTGGATCCATGAGATCGAGCATTCTAGCACCGGTCTTTTCGGCCTGAATGTCCTTCCTGATCTCTGCGGCCGTCTTATGGTCGGTTCCGCCAATGTGCTTGCGGATACCGACGTACTTCTTTCCCTTATCGGACATTACTTTCCACCCCTATCAAGCCTGTCCAGCTTCTTGCTGATTGATTCTAGCTTATTGTCAATGCTTCCAAGCAGGATCTCAAGCTTCTGGACACGAAGCTCGGTTTCGAATCCCTTGGACTGTGAGACGCTATGAATTGCGTCCTCTGCGGAGCGGTGCTTCTCGTACTCAACCTCAAGTGCGCTGAAGCGGGTGTATGAGACACCTGCCTGAAACACCAGCCCGGCAATGAGGCTCAGGATGGTTGCAGCCCATCCGATCGGAATCTTGGTCTTCTCGCTAATGTCACTCATATCAATATTCCTTCAGTCGATCGAGATCGTTTTCCTGTTCATTCTCTTCCTGTGACTTCTTCCACAGCGCAGAAAACACAGGATCGGTTGCAGACAGGGCATAGACAGCCACGGCCTGATCTCCGGGGTTCATTGATGCGATGTGTTCAACCTGCTTCTTGAATGCGTCAAGCTGGAATGGGGCCTCTTTTGCGTCCATGAGCGGCGATCCGGTCTTCTGTGCCACGCTCTGGAGTCTCTTGGTTGCCCAATTGAGAGCACCCTTGGCACCACCAAAGAACGATCTGGTCGGTCTGGATCCTGCAACACCAGTTACAACTCTTCCCAGCATCGAGGCAACGCTTCCGGTTGCGTATCCGGGAGACGGATTGACGGCATTTCCGCCCTCTGCCCCATAGACGATCTCCGACGCCTTGCGCTTGGCAGAGTAGATATCGTTAGCCTGAGACTCAAGACCCCTCTGAACGTCAGACGGAAGGCCACCAGCCTGCTCTGCTGCCTCGTATCTGATCTCGTTCAGGGCATTGGATGCCATTTCGGTTGACTTGTCTGGGTGACTCAGCTTGAGCTTGTCTGCGTACTGAGGATCCCTGATTGCGGTCGCCGCCTCCTCAAGCTGCTGAAGAGGAACGTCCTGATACCAAGCCGGATCGCCAGCGCGAGCCCTGCTGAGCGGATCAATGACGTGCTCATATAGCTGCTTCTTGACCAGATCTGAAGCTTCCTGACCGCCGACCCCGCCCTGAACCGAGAGATCGCGGATCTTCTCTGTGAACGGAAGTTGCAGATCCTCTCTTGGCACCGACACTCTTGCCGACTGTCTTGCCGCATCGACAGCATCCTCTCCGACTCTCAGGTTCGCAGTAGCGGCGTTTCTAATCTCCATTGGAGACGACCCGCCACCCCTGAAGAAGCCCTCTGGCAGAATCTCATTGGCAAGCTCCTCAAGAATGTCCTGATAGCGATTCTGAAACCCCTTGAGCGATGGCTGCGCCTCCAGCTTTCTGATTAGCTCAGAATCAACAGAGCCAGACGTTCTTGCGTAGTGATCGACCCAATTTGCAGCCCAAGATGAAGCCTTTGGGCCAACGTACTGAGCCGCGAGATCGATTGGGTTCTTGGTTGGGAAGAACCTTTCAGTAGCACCACCGGCAACAGCACCAGTCATTGCCTCATTGGCAAGCTCAGGAATGACCTCGGTCGCTGGCTTCTCTGGCGAGGCATTCATTGTCTTGGTCAAGTAGTTTGCACCAGCAAGACCAGACCCTAGCTGCGCCATTGCCTTGATCTTGGCGGCTGCGTTCGGAAGCTTACCAATTGCGCGAGCGGCACCAGATGGAGTCAGAAGAATATTCTGCGCCACAGATCCCGCCAACCCTGAGTATGGGTTTTCGTTGACTGCTCTGGTAATGTCCTGCTGGACCTGTTCTGGGGTCATGTGCGGAAGACCCATTGCGCCAGTAGCAGCCTGAACTCCCTGAGCGGCAGCCGTGTACCCGGGGATCACGTTCGCAGAGAAGGCCTTTACCTTGTGACCAAGGTCCGAGTAATCAACTGGAGCCGGGGCCGCAGGAAGGTTTGGCATCTCGGAGATCTTTGGCCCCTGAGCCGCATTAGCAATGGTCTGTCTTGGATCGGCAACGTCGGGGATCTTGTGAGCAGGAACAGCACTCACAACCTCGTCGTTGTCTCCAAGGGTCACAACCTCGTCATCATCCCCTAGCTGAACGATTGGATCCATTACGGATTACCCCACTGATTCTTGCCAGTCTGTGGGTTTCGCCCAAGGAACTTGAGCGATCCCTTGCTGGTCTGGTACACCTTGCCAACTTCGTACTGAGGGGCGCTTGGAGCAGCAGGAGCGACACTTCCAGCAGCACCGGCAGGTCTGCTCACGTCAGAGACTGGACCATAGCCGTAGTTGCCGAGAATCTGATTGGCAGCACCGGATGCATCCTTCATTGGGCCAGCGGATCCGGTAATCGAACCACCACCAGATCCTCCACCACCCGGCTTCGTGACGAGTGACCTGTCGGCAGGACCAAGCTCAAAGTCGGTTGACATATACGAAAAATACTTCTGTTTGTTCGACTCCTTAAGGGCTCTCGTCTTCGCCTCGCTATACCCGGAGATGAACTTCAAGAAGCTTCCGTAATCGCCCATTTGCGCCTGAGCGTTCTCAACGTCCTTGCCGTTGGCAACACCGTTCAGCCAGCCCTTAACGAGAGCCTGATTTGCCCCAGACGAGAGAGACTGCAGCTTGGCGTACTCATTGATCGGATCCTGACCAGAGCGAACCTTCCTTGCCGCCTGACCAAGCAGGTTTGCGTACATGTCAATGATCTTAGACCAGTCGCGAACCTCGGTGAGCTTGTTTGCCTCTGCGACGCTTGGGGGCGGGTGACCGGGCTTGAGGTGCCACATTTCGTCTCCGGGTCCGCTTGCAAACGCATTACCACTCAGAGAGCGATCTTCTCTCGCCTGAGCTGCGGGGCTCATTCCCTTGTTGGCCCCGGTAACGAGCTTCTGATCCATCTGCAGAACTTCCTGCACGACCATCTTGTCAAATCCGCCCTTGATGAGCATTTCGGCAACCTTCATCTTGGTTGCATTATCCATGCCATGCAGCGTCTTCTGAAGCGTCGCCTTCATTTCCTCGCGGTCCTTTGCACCGGCAATGTCCATCGCCTTGCGCTCGGTGCTGCCCTTTTCCTTGGTGTCAGTGACCTGCTGCGACTGCTGGCCCTTCATTTCAGCCGTGACGAACGGTGCGACTCTCTTGATCTGTGCTGCGGTCGTAGTCTTATCTTCCGGGTCAATGATTCCGTACTTCACGCCAATATGTCTGGCGAGCAAAGACGACCCAGAATTTGGATCATTGTCTTCGTCGGTTGCGAACTGAGAGGACACTGACTTGTTGAGATTAGCGCCCTCCTGCCCGGCCTTGATTCTTCCAAGAACCGCATTGGTTGGCTCGTCAATGTAGCCCTGCATGGACTTCAAGAAGTCATTACCAGCGCCGGGAACAGACAGATTGATTCCGGTTGCAATGAGTCCCTTGTTGCGCTGACGATCTGCCGAAGTCTTGACTGCAGACTCGTAGTCATTCATTAGCTTCTCAAGATCCTGACGACCGTTTTCTGCTGGCTTGGTGACAACAGGAGACTGCTCCAGCTTCTGTCCGGTCTTTGCTGCTTCTGGAGTCGCGCCGCGTGCCTCTGCCAAGCGCTTGTCGAAGTCGCCAATCTCGGACTGACCGTAATCCTGACGCTCGGCTGGCTTGTAGGCTCTCGACGCTTCCAGATCCTCCTCTGGAGTCGTGTCCTCAAGATCGGGATCCGTCTTCTTTGGAGCAGTAGCCATTAATTACTCTCCTTTGAACCCACCAACAAACGCAGAGGCACGAGCGCTAAGGCGATCAATGTCCTTCTGGGACTTGTTCTTGAGCAGGGTGTCTTCGTAGTTCTGGGTTGCGTCTCCGATACGACCAACACGCTCAGAGGCCATACCGAACTGCTTGACAGGGGCACCCGCATTGAACTGATTGGCGTTCTGACGCATCTCGGCATTGAAGCGATCTCTCTGCTCGGCTGCCTGCTTGTTCTGGAGTGCCAGATCCTCGTCCGCAGACCGGGCGTTCGTAGCCATTGCGCCACGGGCAGAAATGGCCTGTAGGGCTCTCTGGCGGGCGTCTGCTGCGGCCTGAGTGCCTGCCATGGCCAAGGTATTGGCTGACGACTGAATCGCGTTTAGCTGGCCTGCTAGCTCCTGTCCTGAGCCCCATTTACCCTGTCTCTGGGCGTTGGCCTGAACTGCGTTACGGGCCTGCTGGTTCTGCTGCTGTGCTCTGGCTCCAGCCTGCTGCAGTGCGGCAACTGAACCCTCGTCCATCCCGCCCTTATTTGCCATGTCCGTCATCTGGCGCAGCGCGTCAAGCTGGGCTGCTCTCTGGTCTGAGAAGCCAACGTCACCACGACCAGCGGCCTGCTCGGCGTTCATCATGAGAGACTCAAGATCCGGGACCGTCAGACCATTAGCCTCTGCCAGATACTTCTTTGCAGCGTCCTCAGAGAGTCCCTGAGCGCGCAGATTCTGGAGCAGACCGATAAAGTCGGTAACTGCCCCAATTCCCATTGAGAGTCCGGTGATTGGATCCATTACTGTAGCTTCCCCTTAATGGCTTCGTAGCCCGGAGTTCCCGGTCCACCCTGTGCTGCGTAATACTCTTCTCCAGTGATTCTTCCAGTCTTAAGAGCCCAATCAAGCGTTCCGAGGCTGTTGAACCGATCTGCGTGTGGATCTGCAGCAATTCTAGCGGTCGTGCGATTGTCTGCTTCCTGCTGGCTCATGTATCCACCATTGCCAACCGCTGGCTTCTTGATGTTTGGCTTCACTGGAGCGCCAGAGCCGGGACCAGCAAGCATGGCATTGTGTGCTTCTGCGGCCTTACCCATTGCCGTGTTATACAGGTTTCCGAAGCTCCTGATTTGATTGACGTATGGGTTCGAGACTCCGGAGTAGAATCCAGTGATTCCTGCCTGATACGGTGACTGACCAGCCTTGACTGCCTCGTTCTCGACAGAGAAGTTGGTGGCCTTGTTGCTAATGTCTGCGGCCTTGCCGGTGGCGTAATCAACCTGCTTCTGGGAGAATGGAGCCTGTCCGGTGGTCCCCTGTCCCTTTGCCTTGGCGACCTGCTGTGCCATTTGGGCGTTCACCTCATTAGCTCCCTGCTGCATCTTGTCGGCCTCGCCCTTAAGCTGATCGTCGGCCCTGTTCATCTGGTAGAGGTTGGCAAAGTTGTAGCGTCTGGACGTGTTGAAACGCTGCTCGCCAGCCTGACCTCTTGCTTCCTGAATCTGTGGTGGTCTGATAACCGGCATCTTACGCTCCAATGATCATGAGTCTAACCTTTGTCTTCTGATTGTACGGAAGGCCGGTGATGTTCTGGATCTGAATATAGTTGCCGTCAGCCTTGCGAACAAACGACCAATCAACACTATTCAGTGCAGCGCCCGGAAGGATTGTGGCGCTTCTCTTTTGCTCGGAGTACGTCGTTCCAAGAACCAAGACACCATGCGGAGGAACATTCATCTTGGTCTTGATCTGGATCGGGAAACAGGACAGAACCTGAGGCCTAGAATCGAGCGCAAGGAACTGAACGTTGATGTAGTACCAAGTCGTAGATCCAACGAATGGGATCACGGCTCCGGTGGTTAGGACCAGCAGTGCCGCGTTTCCTGAGTCGGCACAGGTGGCCATCATGCGATCATAGCCGGGACGGAATGGAACTGGCAGCGCGAAGGCTGCAAGCCCAATCGTTCCGCTCTTGATCACGCCCTTCATTTCGACGGTTCCGTCTGGGTGCTTCATGTAGGCAGCAGTAGGTGACGAGCCACCATGGTTCACCCAGCTATTGCTGAATGACGTAACGTCAATCCAAGGATTCGGAACAGGGATATCGATCTCAACGATTTGGACCTTGTTAAGATCGCCTACAGAGAGGCCAGATGCAGACGTGAGAGCCTTAACGACGGCGATGTTGCCGACGTTAATCCCAAAGTCCTTGGTCACATTGACCTTTGGATCCTGTTGGCTCTTATCCATTACAGGTTGTTGTTCCTTTCGATGTTGCTTCCACCGGTATTCTCTCTGGTGGCGAAGCCATAGAGAGAGTAGAATTCCCAAGCCCTTGAGTGCTTTAGCGCAACACGAAGCTGCGATCCACGAGCATGTGGCACTGGCACCTGACGCTTGATTGTCTTCCCGGCAATTGGGCAGTTGTCGGTCAAGATTGCCCATTTGGCAATATCCGGAAACAATCCTTCTGCAAAACCCTTGATATCTGACGTGGTATAAGTGAGCGTCGGATTCACGTCGGTTGCGAATCCAGAATCCATCTTGGTGAACATTGGCTGATTGAAGAAGAACTGCACCTCAGACCAATGCTTTCTCTGCTCTGGACTGTCTGCAGAGATATTGAACATGACCTCTGTAGTAATCGGAAGATAGATTCGAATGTCTCCGGGAGCAAACGACGACCAAGCGTTAGTGTCGCTTCCGTCGTAGAAATCCAGCACGAACTTGAACTGGTTTGATCCATTGTAGGTAACACCGGTAACAATTCCTCTGGTCTTTGCCTTGTTGTTGGAAGTTACGACAGCGCCAATGAACTTGTTAGACCAAGTAGTGTCAAGCGGACACATGTTCGACGCAGTTGCAAACGTAACGTTGATTGTTGTTGCATTGACCTGAGCACAGGCAGTTGGAAACAGCTGCTCGTCTGAATAGTCGTTGTATGTTGCGGTCTTGCGCTCAATCGTCAGCCACCCGCCAAAATGGTTCTTGACGGTATACAGCCGCATCTGATCGTTGGACGTGTCGGTTCTCACCCCAGAGCAGGCATAGTTGGCAGAGTCGCTTCTCTTGGTCCATCCAAATCCGTCAAACACATAGCAGGTGTCTGGCTTGGTGCTTCCGACATTCGGGATCCAAACCATCAACCTCTGATCGCTCTGATTAGCCACCAAGAACGAATTGACTCTTGCATTCTGCTGGTTGTTCCACAGAATGTAATCAAGTTCGTTCTGAATGTCAAACGAGATTCTTTTCGCTCCCTGTTCCGAGATTTCGTAAATGCCCTTGGTGGTAAGTGCATAGAGAAGTCCGTTCATCTGGGTCACGCAGTCTGGCCCAAGGATTGTCACGTTCTGATCGAACAGTGACGAGTAGAAATCAGGATAGTATCCCTGAATCCTGAAAAGACCATCCTCCTTGAACACAAACAGAGAACCAGACATTGGAACCATTGCGATAATGGACTTGTCTGCAGACCCAAAATCAAAATAGTTCAGAAGAGGCGAAGACTCCGGCTCGCCCGGGGTAGAGTAGTGCGCTCTGTGTGGGTTCTTGTCCTGATCGCCGACACCCTGCGAGACCGCTCCAGTGCTCTTGTCAATGACGCAATGAACAGCACCAAGAAGATTGTATGCACCATACGGGGCAACTCCGGTCTGGTAGTTAAGGATTGCTCCTCCGGTTACGCCAACCAGAGTCACAACGGCCCCTGCGATATTCTTGACGACGTACTGTCCCTGAGGCAGTAGCGCCCACACAGACTGATCGCCCGGGATTCTGGCAACGTTAAGCGTGTCACCAACAGTGAAGTCGATTGCGTATGCCGCAGTATCGAGCGTGATCTGAACGTCTCCACCAATCGCAAGCGTCTGGACCCGAAGGATTCTATAACCCTTACCAACCGAGTCAGAGACAAGTGGAACAGGGCTTACCGGAACGGCATCGGAAGTGGACGCATATCCGTTGGTGCGATACAGGCCGATATACGGCTTGATCGTTCCAGCTGAACCCGCAAATCTCTCCTCAAGCATCATCTTACCAACGAAGTCATCTGGTCCAGAGATTGCATGAAGGTTGAATCTGGTTGCGTAGTGATTGTTGTTATACTGTGCAATCAGGCTTGAGGTTGAGTTAAGGACGCGAGAAATCTGCGCCGCGTAGCCAGTCGTGGTGTCGATCTTGAACTGCCAAGCGGATGGTGCTCCAGTAACAGCCTCAAACGCCCAATCTCCGACAATGATCACGTCGTTCGTTCTGATTCCGTTCTTGTTCGCCGCCGCGCCGTCCATTACGGCCTGAATGTTGAAGAAGTTTCTCCAGAGCGACGTTGAGTTTCCGAACCAAGTGCAGTTCTGGAAGTTCGCGAGTGTCTTGCACATGGGAGGACGGGTGCGTTCATTGATTGCACCTTCCTCGGTTTCATTCGTATAGAGCGGATCCTGCAGGGTCACGTCAGCCTGCATGTCGTCAACAACCATCAGGTAAGACGTTGAAAGCTCTGACGTGGTTGGGCGAATCTCAAGAGCAAGGTAGTAATTTGCTCCCGGATCCGGTGCCGTTCCGGTTCCGTCTGGATTGGACGTGTAGGTTCTGTAGATTTCGCACGAGTACCGAGCAGCGTCACCCGGAGCAGCGGAGTATGCATCAATAATCTCTAGTGGGATCTGGACCTTTAGCTCAACGCCGCGAGCAGCACCGGCTGAATTCGTGACCACAACGCGGCTAGACGGAGGGCCATAGACAATAGTTCCGTTCGTGTTGATCTTCTTCCAGACATGAACATACGCCACCTTGGCAGCATTGGGAAGCCAGTTGTTCGCGTATGCCGTCAGGTCAACCGTGAGAGCCGAAAAGAACGGAAGGGCACGCATGACGCCAGCCTTATAAAGCGTGGTCTGAATGGTGTCCAAATTGGAACCAGTGTATTCGTCGGTGTCGAGCTTTGGAGAGGAGAGCACACCAGAGCTTGACGCAAACAGAAGGCGACGATCTGACTCGATCAGTTGCGGCAGAAAGGAAGCGTAGTCTGCGTTGCCACGGTACGTCAGGAGTGAAAATCTCCAGACAGTCGTGTCGAAGTCGTAGTATCCAATCCCGTCATACTGATCGGTATCGTTGCGCCAATAAACCCACACGCGATTGTTGTAGAAGAACGTCTTGATTGGCTTGAAGTTGTCCGCAACGCTTGATCCGAGATAAAGGAACGGCTTGTCGTTTCTGGGCAGCAGATCCTGTCCGCGCCGAGGGCGTAGCTGTCCGTCGTCGTTCACGACGTTGAGAGCACGAAGAAGCGTGTCAGGCCCCTGAGCGAGCCTGTTGACGTTCGTCGCGAGGTATTTGCTGGCAATGACACTCACCAAGTTCTCCAGTTCAGGACTTCCTTGTCAGAGATCGTCTTAATGTCTTCCTCTGCTCTTGGGGTGATTAGCGTCAGTCCGTCTCTCTCCATGTCCGCAAGCTTTGCCCCAGCAAGCTCCATCTCATCGCGGTGGCCAAGGTACTCGTGGATTCTCATTACCACTCTCTGTGCCAGCCAATCATGAAGCTCGACGGGCAATGGTACAAGGTGGGTCGCGTTGAGTCCGATTACCGAGTCTCCAACCGCCACAAGTCCCTGCAGGGTATCTCCAATGAGATCGTCTGGACAGGTCGCGGTAGTTGTTGAGCACGTCAGGAAGCAGATGGTATTCTGGCTGCCAGACGGCTTGATTAGCTCATACGATCCGGTCGTAGACGCAGACAGCGTGAAGTTCGTGGCATTAACGGCGGTAATGTGACAAACCTCTGCCGTTGGACTTGCAACCATTGTTGGAGGCGATATCTGATACTCGATTCTCAGTGTGCCGGTTGGCTGATCTCCCCCCGGAGACGAGATCCAGATTGAGTCTCCAATGATCTTGTACCCAAGCCGACTTGAGAGATCGTTCGGATGCTTGCGAGCCAAAGAATAGACCTTTGAGTCTGACTCAATGATCTTGACTGCGGTGATCTTGGCCCCAACGGCACGGGACGGAATTCTGTATGCGTGTTGCGTCGAGACAATCGTGAAGTCCTTGAATCCCCAGAAGTAGTTTTCTCTGACAGCCAAGATCTTCGGGACAATGACGGACTGAAGCTCCTTGTTCGCCATTGACAGAATATCGGCGTCAGAGATGACGGTCGAGTCTGCCTGTAGCTGTGCCTTGAGCTTGATATCCGCCAACAGGTTTGCGACCGTACTCATTCATTACTCCCGTCCAAGAAGCTCAACGAGGCGCTGGAGAATGTCGTGCTCTTTGTCAGACTCTTCTCTTGGCTCCTCAACCATTTCCTTCCCGTCCTCGATCTCTACGGTTTCCTGTGGCTTTCCAGCCTTCTCTCGTAGAGAGTCCTTCTTCCATCCCTTTACCTCAGAAAGAAGCTCTCTGAGTGCCGCTGCCTTTCCTGACTTGTCCATTTTATCTCCTTACATCGAGTCTTCGATTCGTTCTCCAGCCATTACCGTTCCAGACGGTGCGTCGAGGCATTTGGTACCAACAGACTCAGATCTTGGGAACACATTGCATCCCCACCAAGCCGTTCCTCCGTCATTGCCAACGCCCTTGCGACGGCAATCCACGACCGAAGTGTCGTCCCATCCGCCATCTGGTCCCCTACAATCAGGGATAACGTACTTTGATGCCGATCGAACCCTGACGACAGGCTGACCTGCATCCCACGCTGCACAGACAGCCGGGTACGTCGCGCAGGTGTCGAGGTCGCATGAGGCCCAATCAACCACCTCCACGCAGTTACGAACGATACCGTCCGGGTCACCAAGCACCTGCGGAAGGGTGAAGGCGAGGCCACCGTCGACCCGCACCTCGCGCATCACGGGGAACCGGAGCGTCTCGTACCGCTTGAGCGCGGGGTACTGCACGAGGCACTCGTCGCTGATGCGGACGCCGCAGGTGGCGGCGCGCATCCCGGCCGGGCCGCTCGGGAAGTCGGTGCGTGACGCGAGGTACACCGAGACGAGCGTGGCACCAGCGATGAACGTGGTGATGAGTCGGCGGCGGTTCATCGAAACCTCCCGGGATTGGGATCGGCGCGGACAGCTTTGAGGATGGGGGTGGGGTTGATCTCGGCACCCGTCGTGTCTGCCGTCCCGAGGTAGACGCGGGTCGCTGCACTGAAGTTGGTGAAGGCTTTCGCGGTCGAGTTGCAGACACCATCCACGCACGCGATGACGTTCGTCCCGTCGTAGCTGCACGAGAGGCGATGCGATGCGCTGGCCGAGACGGATCCCGTCGACAGCCCCTCGTAGCTGACGCCGCCCACCACGTAGTTGCACGCCAGCTTGTTGCCGCTCGCCGTGGCGACGTACACGTCGAGGTGGTTGTTGGCGTCCTTGTAGAGTTCCACCACCTTCGCAGCCGTCGCGTAGGCAGCGGGCGTGTCCACCGTCGCCTCGATGCTGTTGAGCGTAGGCGCGCTCGTCAGCGTGAGGTACGCCGTCTCGGCCCCGGTGGTGACGGCTGCGGTGGTCGCGGGAATGTACGGGCGCAGCGCGCTCGTGTTCGTGTCGTTCGCACCCCAAGCCAGCACGTCGGCAACGCCCGTGTCACTACTGCCGCTCGCCGTGGCGACGTTCACACACCCCACACCCATCTCGCTCCCGTAGACGAGCGCCGTGGTGAGCGAGCAGCGCGACCACGCAGCCGGGGTGTAGCTGCACGCCTTCGCCGTGCCGGTCGCCCCGGTTGCCGAGTACGAGTAGATGCCGATCGAGCCGGTTCCATTGCCACCGTCGACGCCGACAGCGGCTCCACCGTCCGCGTACAGGTAGCCACCGTCACCCGCCGAGGTGAGAGCTTCCTGCACGCACCCGCCGTCCGAGAGCGCGATGCAGCCCTTGAAAAAGGCGCTTACGGTCTGGTTCGTCGCGTTCGCCGCCGCGATGAATGCACCGTTGAGCGTGCCCACCGTGGGGCAGGCGGCGACCCACATGCGATCAGCGGTCAGCGTACCGACCGGCGACACCCCCTTGTCGGCGGAGAGGATGCGCGTGCCCGCCTGCCTCCACGAGGCGTTGGTGAACTCCTCGGTGCGAACCGTATTCTGGGCGAACGTACCCTGCGCCGCCGTCGTGCCTCCCTGCACGACGCACAGTCGATTCGCGGGGACGATGCTGCCGACGCCCGCGTCCTCGTCGATGCATCCCTGCGGCGTCGAGCGCGTCAGCGTCACCGCCTCGCCCTTCGCCCCGGTGGGCGCGTCCGCCAGCACCGCGTGCGCGATGGCTGCGATGCGTGTCGTGCCGAGGTCGGCGTCCGTCACGAAGGCCCCGAAGACGCGCCCGGTGTAGATGTACGTCGTGTCGAAGCCGATGCGGGTGGCGATGCTCGCGGTGTTGAGCGGACCGATCGCCACGGCGCTGGCAGTGCCGCAGGTGCCGTCGAAGCACATCTGCGCAGTCGAGGATGCGCCGGGCGTCCCGCTGTAGACGTACCTGGCGCACGCGACGTGAACACCGCCGGCGATCGCCAGCGAGGAAGCGGGGCCCTGCGCGTACAGGGAGAACGTCGTCCCATTGCTCACGCCGAAGTCGACGCGCCCGCTCGTCTGCTGCTGGAAGAGCCACTGAGTCGTCGCCGCCGAGGTCCCGACCTTCCCGAAGAAGTTGATGTTCGCGAGCGAGTCCGGCGAGAAAACGAGGCACGCGGTGAAGGCGTTGGGCGCGGTGGTGCTGGCTGAGTCGGCGTACCCCCCGCCGGCCGCGAATCGCTGCGAGGTGACGGTCGAGCACGACGGCCCGCTCGGGCACACCGTGTCGGTGCTGGTCGTCGGCACCGGACTGCCCGCCGGGGAGAGCGTGCGCGTCGAGCCGCTCGCCATGGTGCCGTCGCCGTTGATGCACCACCAGTTGCCCGTCTTCTCGTCTGCAGCGAGCTGATCGCACAGGGCCTGCGCGTAGGGCAGGCCGACGCCGGACAGCGGCGCAAACTCAAAAAAGGCGTAACTGATACCAGTCGCTCTCGGATTGCCGCCAAATCCCCAGCCACCAACCTGTGGCCCCGGGGCCATAATCAGCAGGGCAAGCGGCAATAGGAAGAGAAGTCTCTTCATTGCAGCCTCCTTAAATCAGACGCCAAACCTTAAGATTCGTGGTTCCGGATGCAGAGATCCACTGAAGGTATGCCTCTGCCGTATTGTTTGCCTTACCGGGAGTAGAAGCTCC
>OFRB01000026.1_pt1 | contig 43007 bp, 61 predicted proteins | sample 1543021 | NCBI WGS metagenome assembly OFRB01 (sample SAMN07774230, study PRJEB24372) | wastewater metagenome | isolation source: Exp Tend CN 0WW | collected 2016-02
CATCTCGGGTACATCGAAACCCGTTTTTTACGAGGAACCGCTATGCGTCCTGATCGCATGACTTCACTGCTGCAGCAGGCGCTGCAGGTTCAGGCGCACCTTCACCTCGTGCGGCGCCACGCCGCCGGTCACCGCGAAGGCGGGCATGTGCGTGCTGCGCAGGGCCGGTGAGGCGAGCACCGCGCCGGCCGGGTTGAGTCAAATTTTTGTGCGCGCAGGTATTGGGAGGGGGGGTACACCTTTAGGAGCTGAAGATGACTGGAACACGTGGGCCTCTGCCGAAGCCTACGGCCCTGAAAGTGCTGGAAGGCAACCCCGGAAAACGGGCGCTCAATCTGTCCGATGGCGTGAACCCGCGCATCGAAATCCCTTCGGCGCCCAAGCACCTGGGCCAGGAAGCGCGCAAGGAATGGAAACGCATCGCCCCGCTGCTGGAAGAGCTTGGTTTGATCAGCGGCCTGGACCGCGCGGCTCTCGCGCTGTACTGCCAGGCAGTCGGGCGCCTCTCTGAATTGGAAATGGCCTTCAACGGCATGGTGGCCGCGAAGGTGGATGCTGGTGCGAACTACGCTACCGCCGTGTATGAGGCCAGCCGCACCGCGACACCCAGCGGCTACGAGCAGCAAAGCGTCATCGTGCAGCTCATTGGCGCGCACCGCCTGCAGGTGCACCGCCACCTGATGCATTTTGGCCTTAGCCCTGCGGCCCGGGCCCGCGTTCAACCATCGAACTACGCCGACCCGACCATGACGCTGCCCGGTATTGAACCCAAGCCCAGCGGCCCACCGGCCGGCATGGCGCGCTTCGCTCTGGTCGGTGGGCAATGAGCAAATATGTCGAAGCCGCGACCGCCTACGCCCAGGCCGTCGTGGCCGGAGAGATCGCGGCCTGCAAGTGGACCATTGCCGCGTGCCAGCGGCAGCTTGATGACCTGGAAAAGCCCGCCAGCGACGATTGGCCGTGGGTGTTCAACCTCGATCGCGCAGACCGCATCTGCGCTTTCATCGAGCTGCTGCCCCACATCAAAGGAAAGTGGGCGCGTGAACGCAAACTGATCGAGCTGGAACCCTGGCAGTCGTTTTGTTTGACCACCGTTTTCGGCTGGGTGCACCACGAAACCGGGCTGCGCCGCTTTATCGAAGCCTACGAAGAAGTCCCGCGAAAAAACGCCAAGAGCACCAAGGGCTCCGGCGTATTCTTGTACATGCTGGCCGCCGATGGCGAGCACGGAGCCGAGTGCTACACCGCCGCAACCACCCGCGACCAGGCGCGCATCGTCTTTGATGACGCCCGCGCCATGGCCGAGCGCACGCCCGACCTGCGCACCTACCTGGGCGTGGCCATCATGCAGCACGCCATCACCGTAGCGCACACCAGCAGCAAGGGCATGCCGCTTGCAGCCGAGGGCAGCACGCTGGACGGCCTGAACGTGCACTTTGCGCTACTCGACGAACTGCACGCGCACAAAACGCGCACCGTGTACGACGTGATCGACACCGCCCGCGGTGCCCGCGAGCAGTCCTTGCTGCTCACCATCACCACGGCGGGCTCCGACCGCAGCGGCATTTGCTACGAACGGCGCACCCACCTCACCAAAGTGCTGGGCGGCGTGGTGCGAGACGACCGATTGTTCGGCGTGATTTACAGCATCGACGAAGGCGACGACCCCTTTGCGCCGGCTTCGTGGCAAAAGGCGAACCCGAACTGGAACGTATCGGTCATCCCCAGCGACATGGAAGCCGCGGCCCGCAAAGCCGAGCTGATGCCCAGCGCGCTGAGCAACTTCCTCACCAAGCGCTTGAATGTGTGGGTGTCTGGCGAATCGCCATGGATGGACATGCGTGCCTGGGACCGCTGTGCCGACAGCGCCCTCAAGAATTTGACCGACTTCGCCGGAGCGAAGGCCTGGATTGGCCTCGACCTGGCGCAGAAAAAGGACTTCGCCGCCGCTTGCATCGTGTTTGAGATCGATGGTGTGTGGCACGTGTGCACACGTCTGTATTTGAATGAGCTGGCCATCCAGGAAAGCGGCAACGCCCACCTCAGCGGCTGGGCGCGCCAGGGCTACGTGCAAGTCACCGACGGCGACATCACCGACTTCGACGTGGTCGCCGAAGACCTGCGCACCTACTGCCGTCTTTTCGATGTGCAAGAAATCGCGTTTGACCCAGCCTTGTCCATGTACTTTGCCGGCAAGTTGATTGAAGAAGGCCTGCCCCTGGTCGAAATCGCCCAGCGCGCCCTGTTCTTCACGCCGCCCCTGCTGCAGGTTGAAAACCTGGTTCTTGAAAAGCTGCTGCGCCACGACGGCAACCCAGTCATGAGCTGGATGGTCAGCAACCTGGTGGTCAAGATCAGCAAATTCAATGAACTGCGCTCGCCCACCAAAGAGCGCGCTGAAAACAAGATCGACGGCCCCATGGCCATGTTGATGGCGCTGGGCCGAGCCCTCAGCACCACCGCAAGCGAAAAATCATTCTGGGAAGTTGCATGAAACTCTGGCCATTCAGTCGAAAAGCGAACGAGGACGGCTCGGTCCGCACCTCGATCGACCTTTTCAACCTGCTGGTCGGCGGCATGGGAACGAAGAGCGGCGCATCGGTGTCGCACAAGTCGGCGCTCGAAGTCACTGCCGTGCTCTCGTGCGTGCGTGTCATTTCCGAAGGCCTGGCGCAAGTCCCGTTCAAGCTGTACCAGCAAGTCGGCGAAAAAACACTCCCCGCCACCGATCACCCGCTGTACCGCGTTCTGCACCGCAAGCCCAACGGCTGGATGACCAGCTTTGAGCTGCGCGAAACCATGGCAATCCACTGCGCCATGACGGGCAATGCCCACGCCTTCATCAACCGCGTGCGCGGCCAGGTGCGCGAACTCTTGCCGCTCCCCACGGGTACGGTAACGGTCAAGCAAAAGAGCGACTACAGCCTGGAGTACACCATCACTGCCCCAAGCGGCAACACCATGACGGTGCCGCAAGAAGCCATTTGGCACTGGCGCGGCCCGAGCTGGGACGCCGTCTCTGGCCTGGACATCGTCAAGCTCGCTCGCGAAGCCATCGGGCTCGCCATGTCGTCGGAAGAATCGCAAGCCCGGCTGCAGAAAACGGGGGGCGCCCACTCTGGCACCTATGCAGTCGAAGGGATTTTGAACAAAGAGCAGTACGCCGCAATGCGCGAGTGGCTCGACAAAGAATTCGACGGCATCAAAAATTTCGGCAAAACCAAGCTACTCGACCGCAAAGCGCAATTCTTGCCCACCAGCATGACCGGCGTTGATGCCCAGTTGCTGGAAACGCGCCGCTACCAGATCGAAGAGATATGCCGCGCCTTTCGCGTCATGCCGATCATGGCCGGCTACTCCGACAAAGCCGCCACCTACGCCAGCGCCGAGCAAATGTTCCTGGCCCACGTGGTCCACACGCTCAGCCCCTGGTATGAGCGCATCGAGCAATCGGCAGAGTGCCACTTGCTCACCGAAAAAGAAGTTGAGCAAGGCTACTTCGTCAAATTCAACGCAGCCGGCCTCATGCGCGGCTCGCATAAAGACCGAAGCGAGTATTTCTCCAAGGCGCTGGGCTCTGGCGGATCGCCAGCCTGGATGACGCAAGACGAAGTCCGCGCACTCGAAGAATTTAACCCCATGGGCGGCGATGCAGCCCTGCTGCCCAAGCCCACCAATGTGCCGGCCATTGCGCCGCCGAAGGACCCACCCGATGCAAACCCTGACTTGCAACCTGCGTGAACTCAAGTTCGCCGCCGACGACGGCGCCCAGGCCATGAGCTTTAGCGGCTACGGCGCCGTCTTTGGCAACGTCGACAGCTACGGCGACGTCATCCAGGCGGGGGCCTTCGCCACCTTCCTGGCCGACGTGAAAGCCGGCAACCAGCCCTGGCCCGCCATGCTCTCGCAGCACGGCGGCTGGCAAATGAGCGCTGAGGACATGACCCCCATCGGTGTCTGGACTGACTTCGCCGAAGACGGCCACGGCCTCAAAGTCACCGGGCAGCTGGCCGACACGCCGCGCGGCCTTGAGATGTACAAGCTCATCAAAATGACGCCCCGGCCTGCCATTGATGGCATGTCCATCGGCTATATCGCCAAGGAATGGGAGCCACGCACCAAGCCCGAAGAGCCCAAGCGCACGCTCAAGCGCATTGACCTGGTGGAAGTGTCGTTGGTCACCCGCCCAGCCAACGGCAAAGCCCGCGTCGAGTCCGTGAAAAGCGGCTGGACCGAGCGAGATTTCGAACGACTGCTCACGCGAGACGCTGGGCTGTCACGAAGCGAAGCACTGGTTGTCATCAACCAGGGCTTCAAAAGCCTGATTGCCATGCGAGACGCTGGCAGTCCGGAGCTGGCCGAGCTGTTTGAGGCCGTCAAACGCCGAGACGCAGCAATCCCGCGCTGACCCCCAGCGTCACCCCCGCAGCCGCCCCACCCGAGGCGGTTTTTTTACGTTCCAAAAGAGGTACCCCATGCAGTCCACTCGAAAAAACCTGACGTACGGCTTCCTTGCCATCGTCGCTGTGCTCGCCATTTTTGCCCTGGCTGGCCACCCGCTCATTGACCCTGCCGCCCTGGCTGGCGTTGGCATGATCCCCATGGCCATGTCCGGCGAAGTCGGCCTGGTGGAGCTGAAAAAAGTCATTGAAGATCAGGGAAAAGCCTGGGACGAATTCAAAAAGACCAACGACGAAATGATCAAAGCCAAGGCCGAGGGCAAAGCGGTTGCCGACCTCGAAGCCAAGCTTGCCACGATCACCACCGACCTGGACAATCTCACCGAGCTCAAGACCGAATTCGACAAGGTTCTGGTCGCCATGAACCGCCCAGGCAATAGCCAGAAAGAAGCCGCCGACCTCGAAGCCGAGTGCAAGAGCTGGAACGCCATGCTTCGCGCCGACTTCCAGTCCAAGGGCCGCAGCATCCCCGCCGAAGTCTCGGTGGACGCGTACACGCAATACAAGAGCGCCTTCTTCTCGCTCATCCGCCATGGCGACATCGAGCGCCTGAGCGCTGACGAACGCAAGGCCATGTCTTCCGGCTCCGACCCCGACGGCGGCTACCTGCTGCCCGCTCCCACGGTCGGCCGCATGGTCAAAAAGGTGTTTGAGCAGTCCACCATGCGCCAGTTGGCCAACGTGCAAACCATCAGCACCGACGCGCTCGAAGGCATCGTGGACAACGACGAAGCCGACGCCGGCTGGGTGTCTGAAATGGGCACGCGCAGCGACACCGACACACCGCAAGTCGGCAAGTACCGCATCGAAGCGCACGAAATGTACGCCCAGCCCAAAGTCACGCAAAAGCTGATTGACGACGCCGCCACCGACGTCGAAGGCTGGCTCGCCGACAAGGTAGGCGACAAGTTCGCCCGGGTGGAAGGCGCCGCGTTCTGGACCGGCAACGGTGTTGGCAAGCCGCGCGGCCTGGCCTCGTACACCACGGCAGCAACCGCCGACGACACGCGCGCCTGGGGCACGTTTGAACACGTTTTGACCGGCGCCAATGGCGACTTCCACACCACCAAGGCAGACCCGCTGCAAGACCTGCTGGGCGCGTTCAAAGACCAGTACCTGCAGAACGCCACCTTCGCCATGCGCCGCGAAGCGCGAACCAAGATCCGCAAGATGAAGGAAGCCACCAGCGACCGCTACCTGTGGGAGCCATCGCTCCAGGCCGGCCAGCCCGACCGCCTGATTGGCTACCCGGTGCGCATTGACCAGTACATCCCCGCAATCACCACGGGCTCGCTGTCTCTGGCCTTTGGCGACTTCAAAGAGGCCTACACCATCGTGGACCGCATTGGCGTGCGCACCCTGCGCGACCCCTACACCGCCAAGCCATACATCCGCTTCTACAGCACGAAGCGCACAGGCGGCGGCGCCATCAACTTCGAGGCCGTCAAGTTCTTGAAGTTTTCCGCCTAAAACCACGGCCCCGCCACCCGCGCGGGGCCACTTCATTTTGAAAGGTCCACCCCATGTCCGAACTCAAAAACAGCATCGCGGCCGTCTTGGCACTGAGCCCTGTTGTCCACACCGCCACCAAGTCCGACGCCCCCATTGTTGACCTTCAAGGCGCAGGCTCTGCCACGGTGGTTGTCAACACCGGCGCCATCGCCAGCGCTGGCGATTACACCGTGAGCCTGCGCCACGGTGATGCATCCGACCTAAGTGGCGACGCCGCAGCCACGGGCGACGATCTGCTTGGCACCTTCCCGGCAACGCTCGCGGCGGACTCCTCGTATGCAGTCGGCTATCGCGGCGGCAAGCGCTACGTGCGTGTCGTTATCACCAAAAACTCCGGCACGTCCATTGCAGCGGGCGCCGTGGTCATCAAAGGCCACCTGTCCCTGGCTGGCACCGTCTAACAGCCTGATGCGTCAAGCGCCTGCTGCCCACAAAGCAGCGGGCGCTTCTCAGATCAAAAGGACACCATGATCGTCACCCAAACCACCCCGCCCGACTACCTGCCGTTGACGCTTGCCGAGGTCAAGCTGCACCTGCGCATTGACGGCACCACCGAAGACGCCATGTTCCCGGCGCTGCTCGGTGCAGCGGTGGACACCTGTCAGCAGCTCACGGGGCGCAGCCTCATGTCGCAGGCGTGGCGGCTCACGCTCGACGGGTTTGACGACGTTATGCCACTGCCGTGGCCCACGGTGCAGGCCGTTGACTCGGTGCAGTACAAGGATGCGGACGGGGCCACGCAAACGCTCGATGCATCGGTCTATCTGCTCTATGGCGGCAAGGTGATTCGCGCAGCAGGAAAAACCTGGCCAGCGGTGCTCGATGAACCGGGCGCCGTGTGGGTCGACTACACCGCAGGCTACAGCACCGGCACAGAGGCGCAGCAACAAGCCGCCGTGCCCTACGGCATTAAAGCCTGGCTGTTGCTCAAGGTGGGCACCCTCTACGCCAACCGTGAAAGCATTCAAACGGGCGTTTCCGTTTCCGCACTGCCAGATCGATTTGTTGACACGCTGCTCGACCGATTCAAGGTGTACTGATGCGCGCCGCCGTATTCAACCAACGCATCACCCTGCAAGCGCGCACCGTCACGCGCGGCACCTCGGGCGGCGCGAACAAAGCATGGGCCACGGTGGCCGAAGCCTGGTCCGCAGTGCGCAACTTCAGCGGCAACGAACGCGCCGCCAGCGCCCAGGGCGGCGGCCAGGTGGCCGAGGCGCGAACCGAATTCACCTTGCGCTGGCGCTCCGGCGTCACTGCCGACATGCGCGTGCTCTACCAGGGCCGCACCTACAACGTGCGCCACGTCAACGACCTGATGGCGCGGCGCGAAACACTCATCCTCACCTGCGACACGGGGGTCAATGATGGCTAAGACCGAAGTGCTCGGCATTGGTGAACTCAAAGCCAACTTCGCCCAGCTCAAAACCGGCATGGAGCAGCGCACCAGCCGCGCCATGGTAGTGGCGGCGGGCGGCGTACTCAAGCGCAAAGCCAAGGCGCTGATCCAGCAGCAAGGCCTGGTGCGCACCGGCTCCCTGCTCAAAAACGTAGCCATCAAGCGCGAATCTGCCGCCCCTGCGGGCACCACCCAGTACAACCTGGGCGTACGCCATGGCCGCGACAAAAACAAGGCGCAGAAAAAGAGCGCGAAGCTATCGGTCGGCGCCAGTGGCCGCATCGTAAAGCGCTACGGCGACGACCCGTTTTACTGGCGCTTTGCCGAATTCGGCACCGCCAAGCAAGGCGCCACCCCCTTCCTCGGTCCCGCGCTTGAGCAGGGCCGCACCGACGCCATCGCCGCCATGGAGCAGCGCCTGCAAAAAGAGCTTGCCAAGCCATGAGCACCGTCCACGAACTTGTCTCCGCCGCCCTGGCCGCCGTGCTCCCCAACAGCTGGGCCGTCGAACTGCCGCCCAACCCCACCTGGCCCGCCGTGGTGTTCGACATCGACAGCGCCCCCGAAGGCGCCTGGTGCATGGGGGGCGGCTACGCCACGCACGATGTCAACGTCATCGTCCTGGCCCGCACCGTCGAGCAGCTCGACGTGCTGCTGCCCCTGGCCGCTGCCGGCACCCTGCGCCCCGCGCTTGAAGGCTTGGCCAGCTACCAGTACGAAGACGCCTGTGGCGATGCCGACTACGAGAGCGACCCCGACATCTACGCCCGCTTTTTGAACGTGCGCCTGCGCACCCCGCTTTACTAAACCAAAGGTTCCAGCATGAACAAACGCACCGCCCCTGCAGCGGCGGCGGGCGCAGCCCTGCCCGCAGACACCGCCCCCGACACCGCCACCACCGAAGTGCAGACGCCTGCACCGCAGGCCGCTGGCGGCGACTGGCCGGGCCGCGACTGGCCGCCAGACCAATACACCGGCATCGGCGGCGACTACGTGCGCGACCCCGTCACCGGCATCCGCACCCCGGCGCCCCAGCCGCCCCCCGAGTCCCAGCGCGCGGCCCCCGCCGCCGCCGACGACACCGCCGCAGCCTAAAGCAGCAGCGGCCTTTTTGTAACCCGAACCCCGAAAGGAACCCCCATGGCCAAGTCCATGAAAAAGATGCTGCTGCTTGCAAAAGTGGAAACCACGGCAGGCACCGACTCCGTGCCCACCGCAGCGTTGAACGCCATCCTCTGCCGCGCCTTCATGCCCGAAATGATCACCGCCGACGAAGTCTCGCGCGACTTCATCCGCCCCTACAAAGGCAACGGCGGCACCCTCACCGCAGGCGTGTACCGCAAGCTCACCTGCGAGGTCGAGCTGGCCGGCTCTGGGACCGCCGGCACCGCACCCGCATGGGGCCCGCTGCTCAAAGCCTGCGGCTTTAGTGAAACCGTGGTGGCCGTCACCAGCGTCACTTACGACCTGGTCAGCTCCGGCGAACCCACGCTCACCCTCTACGGCTTTATCGACGGCATCAAGTTCGTCATGACCAACTGCAAAGGCACGGTCAGTTTCGAGCTTAATGCCAAAAGCATCCCGGTCATGAAGTACGAATTCATCGGCGCCTATGCAGCCGCGACCGACATCACTATGCCATCCGACACAAGCTACGCCGCCTTCAAACAGCCGTTGGTCGTGGGCAAGGTCAACACGCCCACCTTCACCTTCATGACCGTCAGCGCCTGCACATCGGCGTTCAGTATCAACCTGGCCAACGCCCTGGCCTGGCGCGAACTGATCAACTGCGCCGGCCCCCACAGCCCCGACCGCAAGCCCACCGGCTCTGTCACCATGGAGCTGCCGCCCATCGCCACCAAAGACTGGGCAGAAGCTGTGCGCCTGAGCACCACCGGCGCCGCCCAGCTCATTCACGGCACGGTGGCCGGCGGCATCATCAAGATCGACATGCCCGCCGTGCAGCCCAAGCCGTTCACCCTGCAGGACGACCAAAGCATCGCAATGATCAGCATGCCGTTTGACGTCAACCCCGTGTCCGGCAACGACGAGCTGAAGCTCACGCTCACCTAATCCGCGCCCAAAACCGCACCCTCCTAAGAGCCACCCACCGCGGTGGCTCTTTGCATTTCCCCCACACCAAAAAACACCGCACCATGTTCGTCCTTGCCCCCACCGAAACCTTCAAAGCCACCGTCAAAGTCCACGTCGCCACGCCGTCTGGCAGCTGGCGCGAAGAAAGCTTCGTCGGCGTGTTCAAACGCACGTTCGAAGAGCAGCGCGAAGAGCTCCTGCGCCTCACCAATGTCGAGCTACTGCGCCGCGTCATGGTCGGATGGGAAATGCAGGACGAAACCCGCGCCCCGGTTGACTTCACCGAAGCCAACTTCGACGCATTCCTGCGCCTCATCGGCGCCGTGCGCGAAACCATGCTCGCCTACTGGGCGCACAACGCCGGCGCCAAAGAAAAAAACTGATTGCGGCGGCGCGCTGGTGGGCTGGCATGCGCGACGAACCCGCCGCAGGCCAGTTCGATGCCGACGAAACCACCTTGGAGGCCATGCAGGCCTTCGGTGCCCCGCAGGAAGAAATCGACCAGGTGCGTGCGCGCATTGCCGAGCGCGAGCGCGCCGCCCCCAGCGCCGATGAATGCTTCCCGGTGTACGCCGACAACCTGCCCACCGTCAGCGCCTTTCTGGCCCTGCGCACCCAGTGGGTCCACGCCGGCATGGACGGCCAGCGCACCGGCCTGAACTACGCAGGCGTCTGCGCCTGGCTCGCACAGCACACCCGGCCCCGCCGCCGCCGCCCGCTCATGCAGGGCATCCAAACCATGGAGCACGCCGTGCTCGTGGCCGATTACGAACGCAAACAAAAAGAAGAGGACTAGAACGCCATGGCCGCACTCGGCTCCCTCGTCGTCAGCCTCGCACTCGAATACGCCAGCTTCACCGGCGGCCTCGACAAAAGCGAACAGGCCGCGCTGGCATCGGCCAAGCGCGTGCAAGACACCATGGACGGCATCAAGCAAAAAGCCGCCCACATGGCCGGCGCCGTGGCCGGCAGCCTCATGGCCGCTTTCACCGTGGGCGCGTTTAAAAACTTCATCGGCGAAGCCATCAACGCCGCCGACGAAATGAGCAAGATGGCGCAGAAAACCGGCATGGCCGTCGAGCAAGTGGCCGGTGTGCAGCTCGCGTTTCGCCAGGCCGGCAACAGCGCCGAGAGCATGCAGACCAGCATTGCCAAGCTCAGCAAAAACATGGCCGATGGCAACCAGGCCTTTGCCGCCATGGGCATCAACGTCAAGGGCACCGACGGCCACCTCAAGACCACCCGCCAGACCCTGGGCGAAGTCGCCGACAAGTTCGCCACGTACGCCGACGGCGCCGAGAAAACTGCCCTGGCCCAAGAGCTGTTTGGCAAAAGCGGCGCCGACCTCATCCCTCTGCTCAATGCGGGCGGGGCTGCGCTGGACGAATACGACGCCATGGCCAAAAAGCTGGGCCTCACGCTCGATGAAAAAACTGCAAAGTCGGCGGAAAACTTCAACGACACCATGGACCTCATGGGCCAGGGCGTGGCCGGCATCGGAACACAAATTGCCGCGCAACTGCTGCCCACGCTCAGCGGCCTGGCGGGCGAGTTTTTTGAAACCATGACCAGCGGCGACAAGCTCAAAAACACAGCCGACTTCCTGGCCGGTGCCATGAAAGGGCTGTATGTCGTGGGCCTGGGCGTTGTTGAACTGTTCAAAACGGTAGGCGGTGTTCTGGGCGGCGTGGCCGCTGCCACCGTGGCTGCACTCAGCGGCGACTTTCGGGGCGCAGCCACCATCTTGGGGGAAATGCGCACCGACATCGGCACGAGCTGGAAAACCACGCTCGCACAAATGCAGGCCGCCTGGAACACCACCGGCAGCGCCGCAGTCTCCGCCATGGTGGCCACGCAGCAAGCAGCCAAGGGCGCCGCGCCTGTGGTGCAAAAGCTGGGCGCTGCCGCCAAAGAAGCCGCCGACGAATTCGCCAAACTGCGCGACAAGATCACCGGCAAAGAAACGGGCACCGATTCCGACTTCATCAAGAACCTGGCCATCCTGCAAACGGCCTACGACACGCGCCGCATCTCGCTGCAGGAGTACATGGATCTGTCGGACAAATACGTCCGCAGCCAAAAGTACATGCAGGATGCCGAGAAGGCATCCATGCAGATCGCCCAGGCCCATGCCGACCTGCGCCAAAAAGAAGCCGACAGCATCACCACCTGGTTTGCCGCCCAAGAGCAGGCTGCCACCCAGGCCCTGGCCAGTGCCAAGGACCGCGTGGCCGCCCTGCAAGCCGAAGAAGAAGCCGTGGCCACCGCCCGCGACCTCAATATCTCCCTCGGCGAAGCCATCGAACAAGTCACCATCGCCCGCCTGAAGGAAAAGCTGGCCACGTTCCGCGAAGGCTCAGACGGCGCCGAGGCAATCAAACGCGAAATCGCCGCCCGCGAAGAACTGGTCGGCCTGCTCGGCCGCAAGGACGTGCGCGAGCGCGAGCAGCAAGGCTGGTCCGACATGTGGAGCAGCGTGGACCGCACTGCGCACGATGCGTTCACCAACATCTTCGAGGGCGGCTCCAACGTCTTCAAGAAGCTTGGGCAGACCCTCAAGGCCAGCGTGCTCGACATCCTCTACCAGATGACCGTGCGCAAATGGATCATCCAGATCGGCACCAGCATCTTCGGCGGCGGGTTCGGCATGGCTGCGAACGCGGCCACGGGCGGCACGGGCGGCATGGGCGGCGGGGCAGGCGGCGGCGTAGGCATGGCGCTCAACGGCGCATCGCTGGCTGGCCGGTTCGGCGTGGGCCTTGGCGGGTTCGGCTCCGGCTTCATGTCTGGTGTGTCGGAGGCCTACCTGGGCGCCAACTTCGTCGGGCCATCGGCGGCCCACGCGGGCGGGTCCATCGGCATGGGCGCACAGCTTGGCGCCGCCATGCCCTGGCTGATGGGCGCCTTTGCCATCGCGGCCTTGTGGGGCCCGCTCTTCGGCCGCAAGCTCAAAGACGCCGGTATCGAAGGCACCTTCGGCGGCGAAACGGGCTTTGAAGGCCGCTCGTACAAGTTCTACGAGGGCGGTCTGTTCCGCTCCGACAAGACCGAGTACGACGCGCTGGACGAAAAAGTCCGCAAAGGCCTGGCCGACACATTCATCGGCATGCGCCAGCAAGTGAGCGACTTCGCCGACGCGCTGGGCCTCTCGACCGACCGGTTGAAGGACTACGTCGGCTCAATCAAGGTCAGCACGTTCGGCCTCTCCGATGCCGAGGCGCAGAAGAAATTTGAAGAAGCCCTGGCGACCGCCAACAACGAATTGGCCGAGCAGGTAATTGGCACCTGGGAGACCACCGCGCGCGAAGTGCAGCGGCGCATCCAGTCCACGAACATCGAAATGGAAGGCGGCGCCGACCAGTACCGCACCGAGACCGTCACGGAGAACACCAGCACCTACACGCCCAGCCAATTCGCACGCGAAGGCGAGAGGGCCATCGACACGCTGGAGCGCCTGGCAACCAGCATCGTCACCGCGAATACGTGGTTCAAGCGCCTCGGGCTCACGCTGTACGAAACCTCCGAGGCCGGCGCGGCGGCGGCCAGCGACCGCATTGACGCGGCTGGCGGAAAAGAGGCTTTCTCCGCCAATGCCGCGAGCTACTTCAGCAACTTCTACACGTCCAACCAACGCCGCATCGCCCAGGCGCGCGAGGTGCAGGACGTGTTCGATGAGTTGGGTATCGAGATGCCCACCACGGCGGCGGGCTTTCGCCAAATCGTTGAGGCCCAGCGCGAGCTTGGCCCAGAGGGCGACAAAGCCTCTGCCGCGCTGATGGGTGTCTCCGGCGCATTTGCCGAGGTGTACGGCTCCATGGGCGACCTGGAGCAAGCCATGGGGGTGAGCGCCGACAGCATCAAGGGCATCCTCGACGATGTGCGCAAGGGCGCCGCAACGCCTGCCGAAGCCGGCAAGCGGCTGGAGGACAGCATTTACGAGGGCCTGGGCAATGCGATGACGCAGGGCCTTAGCCAAATGATCATGAGCGCCGTGGTTGGCCCCCTGGTTGACGGCCTGCTGACCGGCGCCACGGGCTCTGCTGCGGCGCTGGCTGCGGGCGGCGTGGCGGGCGGTACCGGCGCGGCTGCGGGCGGTGCGGCAGCGGGCGGCGCGGTGGCAGCGGGCGGCGCTGCGGCGGGGTCTGCCATGGCCCAAGGCGGCGCCATGGCGGGCGCTGCGGTGGCAGCCACCATTGATCAGGCCCGCGCCTACATGGCCGGTTTCGCGGCGATCATGAATGACCCAGGCGTGCGCGACACCATCCGCGAAATTGCCGACGGGTTCAGCACCATCGCGGGCGACCTGGCGGGCGCTACGGGGGGGTTCCAATCCGCCAGCACCGCCATGGCCAGCGCGAGCAGCTCCGCCGGCAGCATGGGCGACAGCATCACCAGCCTTGGCGACAGCATCGAAGCCGAAGTCAAGCGCCTGCGCGGCCTGATGACTGGCGACTCGCCGCAAAAAGGGCGCGATGCCCTGCTGGCCGAATTCACCACCGCCACGGCGCAGGCCCGCGCCGGGGACCAATCGGCCCTGGACAAGCTGCCGGGCCTGAGCCAGTCGCTCGAAGAAGCCACGCGCCTGTCGGCCGGTAGCTCCGTGGAGCTCGCCCGCATGCGCGGCTGGCTGGCCGGGAGCCTGGTGGAAACGCAGAGCAAATTTGCGGTGCAGACCGACGCGCAGTGGCGCGCCGCCCGGGCCAATATGACTTCGCCCGGCTACGACATTCGCGATACGCCCACGTACAGCAGCTCTTACGACGCGAACCCGGTTTACCACCCGTGGGAGGAGGCTACGGTCGATTCGCGCTACGCCAACTCGTGGTCCACCACGCCGCTTGCGGGCACGGGCAACCTGCGGGGCACCGACCCCAATGCGATGCCCGACATTCGCTACACCGGCGGCGGCATTGGCGCCGCGCAATACGACGCCCGCGACCCGCGCTACGTGGAAGACTGGCGCTACAGCGACACCTGGTCTGCCACCCCCACACTGCGCAACCCGCGCCCAGGCTGGTATGGGCCTGGCTACGCCCAAGGCACCCCCTACGTGCCCGAAGACGGCTTGGCCATGCTGCACAAGGGCGAAATGGTGGTGCCAGCGGCCTACAACCCGGCAGGGCGCAGCGCTAGTGCGGGCGGGCAAAACGACGAGGTAGTGCAAGAACTGCGCGCGCTGCGCGCCGAAGTGGCCGCGCTGCGCACCCAGCAAAAAGGCGAGACGCTGGACCAGCAACGCATCAACCTGCGCACCGCCAAAATGCTTGAGCGCTGGGAACAGGGCGGCATGCCCACCGCGCGGCAAGACGGAGTGATCGCATGAGCCTGCTGATCCTGCGCCCCCAGCCCGTTACCGACGCCATCCTCACGGCCAGCGACGTGCCCGAAACCGACGCGCCCGAATGGGCCGTGGGCACCACCTACGCGCTGGGCGACATCGTCAAGCTGGCCTCCACCCACAGCCTGTACGAAAGCGGCGACCCGGCCAACTTGGGCAAGCGCCCCGACCTGTTCCCCAGCCTGTGGACTCGCATTCGCGCCACCAACCGCTGGCGCGCATTCGACGGATCTGGCAGCAGCCGCACCGCCCAGGCCAGCAGCATCAGCTACACCTTTTTGCCCGGCCAGTCGGTCCCCATGCTCGCGGCGCTGGGCCTGCAGGACTGCGCATCGATCCGCGTGTGGCTCGATGACCCGGTCTATGGCGTGGTGTACGACCGCACCGTCAACCCGTCGGCCACGCCCGTCATGGCCGATTGGTGGGAGTGGTTTTTTGGCGATTGGAAAGGCGGCACGTCAGTCGCCCTCTTTGATGACATCCCCAGCTTCCCCAACGCCACGCTGCATGTGGACCTGGTGGGCACGGCCAGCCTGGCGGTGGCGCAGATCCTTTTTGGCCCGCCGCGCTCGTGGGGCTATGGCATCAGCTATGGCGCCCGCGTGGGCCGGCAGATTTACAGCCGCCGCGAGGTGAACGACTTTGGCGACATCGAACTCGTCAAGCGGCCGTCTGCCAAGCGCGCCAGCTTCGAGCTGGTTTTGACCAACAGCGAGGTGGACGCCATCCAGGAATTCATGGACGCCATCGACGCCGACGTGTGCCTGTTCATCGGCAGCACGCTGTACCAGTCCACCGTGATCTTCGGCATTTTTCAGAGCTTTGAGGTGCTTATTGCCAACCCTACCGAATCCACCGCGCAGATTGAAATTCTCGGAGTCACCTGATGCCCATTACCGCACTACCCGCAGCGCCCGCGCCCACTGATGACCGGGCTGCGTTCTCGACAAAAGCCTTCGCCCTTGCCGCGGCGCTGGATACCTTTACCACCGAGGCCAACGCGCTGCAGGTGGATGTCAACGCCGCCGAAACCGCTGCCGGCGTCTCAGCCGACGATGCCGCCGCAGCCCAGGTAGCAGCAGAAGCCGCCGCCGCGCAGTCCGCCTTTGCGGCCGGCGTCACAAAGTGGGTCAGCGGCACCGCCTATGCCCAGGGCGCGCAGGTATGGAGCCCGGCCAACTACGTGACGTACCGCCGCATCGTGGCCGGGGCCGGCACCACCGACCCGTCACTTGACCCCACCAACTGGGCGCCCATTTGGGCATCCATTCGCCTGGCCCGCGACCTGGGCCGCGCCCGCGCGCTCGATTGCGTCAGCGGCGCAACGGTGCAGGCCGGGGCCAAGTACGCGGCCGACACCAGCGCAGCGGCCATCACCACGTACCTGCCAGCCATTGCTGACACCGAGCGCGGCGACCGGGTCGAGTGGGTCAACGTGTTGATGGCCTGGGGCAAGCCCTACGCCTTTGTGATCGACCGGCACGAGGCCGGCATCTATATCCAAGGCGCGCCCGCTTCGTTCAACGTCGATTTGCCCCTGCCCAGCCTGGCGCTTGAGTGCACGTACAAAAGCAGCACGCAAGCCTGGTGGGCGCTGGCCTCGTAGTACCCGCCATGACACTCGTTACCCGCACCATTTCCAACGCCGGCGCGCCGCTGGTGTCGCCGGCCGGCGCCCTGCTGGCCAACGCGCTGATCACGTTCACGCTGGTCAACACTATTGGCCTGCCAGCGAACGCGATCGATGCCATTTCGTTGCAGGACGTGGCGTCCATCCCCATCACCACAACCACAGACGCGCAGGGCGAATTCGCCGTGGCGCTGTGGCCCACGTCGCGCGCCGATCGCCCGGTGCGCTACCGCGTGGTGGTAGACCACCCTGGCGTCACCCCATTCACCGCGCCGCTGGCCGACGGCGTCACCGACCTTTCCTGGGTGGCATTCATGCTGGGCGGCGCGCCGCTTACGCCTGCAGAAATCAGCCAGCTCGAACTGCACCTGGCCGAAATCAACGCGCAAAAGCTCGCCGCGCAAGACGCGGCGCAGGCCGCTGCAGGGTCAGCCGGCACGGCGCACACCGACGCGCTGGCTGCCGATGCCGCCCGCGCCCTGGCCGAAGGCGAAGCGGCCGACGCCCTGGCCGCGCGCATTGCGGCAGAAGCTGCGGCCACGCAGTCTGCCTTTGCGGCTGGTGTGAACAAGTGGGTCAGCGGCACCACGTATGCCGAAGGCGTGCAGGTGTGGAGCCCGATCAACAAGGTCACCTACCGCCGCATCGTGGCCGGGGCCGGCACCACCGACCCGTCGCTTGACCCCACCAACTGGGCGCCCGTCTGGGCCTCCATTCTGCTGGCGCGCGACCTGGGCCGTGCCCGCTACCGCCAGGCCTACAGCGGCGACGCGGTGCAGGCAGGCGCCGTGTACGACGTGGACACCACCGCCGCCCCCGTAACGCTGTACCTGCCCCGCATTGCCGAAACCGAGCGCGGCGATGTCATCGAATTCGTGAGCTACGGCGGCGCCTGGGGCGCGCCGTATGCGCTGGTGCTGGCGCGGCGCGACGCGGGCATCTACATCCAGGGTTCGCCCAGCGACTTTTCTGTGAACTACCCCGTTCCCGGCATCGCGCTGATCTGCAAGTTCAAAACCGCCGACCAGGCGTGGTGGTCCATCGTTTGAAAGAAGGGTTGATATGAGCAATTTGTCTGAATTTATTAGTGGCGGCAAGCTGTGCTTCCAGGAGTTTTTAGCCTCTGGCACCTTCACGCCATCCACGCGCTTGCTTGCCTTGGGCGGCGTGGTGCTGGTGGAAATGCAGGCCGCTGGCGGCTCTGGCGCGCTGGTGGACAACGCGTCCAGCGGCTGGTTCCCCGGCGGCGGCGACGCCGGCCAGCGCCGCGCTGAGCTGGTCACCGTCACCGGCCCGGTCACGGTGACCATGGGCGTCCCCGGCGCTGCAGTCACCACCACCACGGGGGCCAACCTCAACGGCAACGACGGCGGCGACCTCAGCTTCGGCACGCTGGTGGCCAAAGGCGGTCGCAAGGGCCTTGCCAACAGCTACGCGCAATCGGCACGCGGCGGCGACGGCGTGGCGGGCCCTGGCTTGGGGCGCTTCAACAGCGGCGACAGCGCCGCGCGCGACATGCGCGGCGGCCGGGGGCTCGACGGCCGTGGCGGCGGCGGCGGCGGCGCATGCCCCGACGTGCCAGAAAACCAGGTGGCCGTAGACGGCGGCGGCAATGGCCGCAGCGAAAGCATTACCACTCTGGTGGCCAACGTGGCGGGCTACCCGGGCGCCGCCAACACAGGCGGCGGCGGCGGCGCGCTGCGCCTGATTACCACTACGCATGGCGCCTACAGCGCATCGTCTGGCGCGGGCGGCACAGGCTGGCTGCGCGTCACCTGGTTTGAATAAAGGAGCATCCCCATGCAGTACGCACTGATTCGCGATTTCCGCGTCGAAAACATCATCGAGGCAGACGAGACTTTTGCCGCGCGCATCGAGCCCGAATGGCAAGCCGTGGAGCCCATGCAACCGGCGCAAGATGCGGGTTTGGCCGTGGCCATTGGCTGGGGCTGGGCGCCCGGCGAACCCGCGCCCGCGCCCGAGCCACCGGCAGAGGGCGAACCCCCAGCAGAGGGTGAACCCACCGACCCACCGCCGCCCGCACCGCGCGTGCCCGGCACGTTCATTGCGCCCGAACCCGTGCCGCAACCTGAACCCGCGCCCGAGCTGCGCCACATCACGCAGCTTGCCTTCCTCAGCCGGTTTACCGACCCCGAGGCCATCACCATCGACCTCGCAAGCATTGGCGCTACGCCGCAGGCGGCAGGCATGCGCCGGTACCTGAGCAAAGTCAACGCCGCCACCTTCATCGACCTCGACCGCCCCGACACGCGCGCCGGGGTGCAGGCGCTGGAAGCGGTTGGCATCCTCACGGAAGGCCGGGCGCTTGAGATTCTCGACACGCCGATTGACGCCCAAGAGCGGCCCGCAGGGGGTGCGCAATGAGCCTGCTGACCAACGTGCTCAAGCTCTGGCGCACGGGGCAATACCTGCTGCCTGCGGATTCGGGGTTTTCGCCCAAGCACCTGCTCGCGGGCCGCGTGGGCTGGTGGCTGGACCCGCTCGATTTTCGCTACGCGCGGCAAGACAGCGCTGGCGCCACTGCGTACACGGCAGTCGAGCAGGGCGTGGGGATGGCGGTGGATAAGTCGGCCAATGGGCTGACGTTTGTGCAGGCGTCGGCGCCTGCGAAGCCGGTGGTGAGTGCGCGGGTGAATCTGCTGACGAATACTGGATTTTCTGGAGCAGTAGCGGGCACCCCTGGCACACCGCCAACCGGCTGGGGATTCCTCGCCAATTCCGGGGAGACAGTCTCTGTAAATGCAGACGGCAGCGGTGGTTATGTTTGGAGGGTAAAGGCCACAAGTAACAGGCATTTTGTCTCACAAAACTCTGCAGCAATTACAGCAAACAGTGTATGGGACTTGACGGTAAAACTTGGCTTTGTGTCTGGGGTCTCACCAATATTAAACCTGTTTACCACCAACGGCGTGCCTTCGGGCGCGTCTGTGGTTTATTACATCAACAATACTGCCGTGGCGGGGAGTGCCGTTCCAGTTTCTGGGGATACATTAACTAATAGAGTTACTACCGCGGGGGCGGGAGGAACTGTGGCCGTTCGCGTTGGTGTCGGGTGCAGTTCAAATGGTACTGGCGAAGTGGAGTTTAGTAAGCTGTCACTCACCTGTGTGAAGCAATTTAACTACCCATATCAGCGGGTAAATACGCCAACAGACTACGACACCGCAGGCTTCCCCCATTCCCTCAAATTCTACGGCGCAGCCACAAACCTTGTTGGTGCAAGCGGCGGCGGCGCAAGCACGGGTTTCTATTTCGGCGCAGCCGTGCAGTTTGGCAAAGTGGGTGCAGTGCAAACCATTGTGTCTGATGCCGGAACAAACACCGGCTTCAAAATCCGCACCACGGCGGCAAACCAGATCGAAATAAGCGCGGGCAACGGCGCGGCATTCACGGCGGTAAATACCACAGAAACCTTTGCCGCCGGCGACGTGGCATTTATTGAGCTGTTCGACAACGGCACGAACCTAAGCGCTTGCCTGGGCAATGGCACCACTGCCACGGTAGCGCGCCCCGCAGTAACTGCGGGCACAGCCCAAATCACCCTTGGCAAAGCCAATAACGCGGCCAGTGAGTATTCAGGCGTCAGTATTTTCTCTGCCGTGTATTTGAAAGACTACTGCCCAACCGCCGCCGAGCGGGCCGATTACAAGCGCTGGGCGCTGCAGCGCGCGGGGGTGGCGTCGTGAAATTAGTTAGCTACAAATCCACCCGCGCCGGAATCATGGGCATGGGCAATATCGCCATTCGCCTGCGCCTGCGCGGCCAATACAGCCACAGCGAAATCGTGTTCGAGCCCGGCGACGGGGTGGACCACCTCATGCCCGATGGCACCTGCGCGCCCGATGCCGACGGCGCGCTGTGGTGCGTGAGCAGCACCGGGCTGGAAACCCTGCCCGCATGGAGCCCGCGCCGCGCCGGGCGCATGGGCGGGGTGCGGTTCAAGCGCATCGTTCTGCACCCCGAAAAGTGGACCCTTGACGCCACCGACGCAGACCCGCTCTATGCCGCGAATTGGGCCGTGGAAAACCAGGGCGTGTTGTACGACTGGCAACTCATCTTTGGCTTTGTGGCCTGGCTGGTCCCGAACAAAAAGAGCCGAATCATGTGCAGCGAAGCCAGCGGGGAAATGCTGGGCATCCCCGAGGCATGGCGCCTTGACCCGTGCAGCCTGCGGGCTGTGGTTATCTGGAAGTGAGGCAACTGTGAACATTCACGACTACCTTTTTTGGGCGCTGGTGGCCATGCAAGTGGCCGACGGCTACACCACTATTCAGGGCCTGCGAAGCGGAGCGGCGCGCGAAGCAAACCCACTGCTTGCCAAGCTGATCGGCAAAGTGGGCCGGGACCGCGCGGTGGTGGGCGTCAAGCTGCTTTGCATTGCCGGCCTGTGGTACGGGCGCGCAGACACGCCGCTGTGGATGATGGGCGCGCTGGCTGCGCTGTATGCCTACACCATCATCAACAACGTGCGCGTTATGCGCGGAGCGGGCCAATGACCCCCGCCCAAGCCATTGCCCTGGCCGGGGCGCCCAATGCCTGACCCCACCGGAACCGTCGCCGCCGTGGTGCGCGTCGCCGCCGCCGCCGCCAGCACCACCGCCATCACCGCATTCGGCGTGCCGCTGGGCCTGCGTGCCGACTTGCTGGTGGCCGGGTTCGCGGGGTCGCTTGTAGCCATCGTCTTGCTCAATACCGTGCCCAGCACGGGCGACACCTGGCAGCACCTGATCCGCACCACCGTGCGGCGCATGGCGTTTGCCTGCGCATCGAGCCTGACGGCGGGCTACCTGGCACCGCTGGCCATGCTGGTGGCGCAACTGCCCGAGTCGCTGCTGCTGGGCGGCGCGTTCGCCGTGGGCGGCGGTGCGCAGCAGGTGCTGCTGTTCGCCATCAAACGCCTGAGCGGCACCCCGCCCAGCAACGGCCAAGGCCCCATGCCAGGGGGCACGCCATGACAGATCTGATGCTGCTGATCCACTGGCTGGCCGGCGTGGTAGTGCTGGCCGAAGCCCTCAACAAACTGGAGCGCACGCAGCCCTTGCGCCGCGGCATGACGCCGCGCGAGCGGGCCACCGAGTGGCTCAAGGCCATTGCCTGGGCACTGCTGGCCATTGGCGGCGCAGGCGCTTTTGTCACCCCATTCCTCCCCATGGTAAAGCCCACCCTGCAGGACATGTGCGTTGTGCTGGGCTTTGCGGTGCTGATCGTTCGTACACGGATTAAAGAGGGCTGAGCCATGCAACTGACCCAAGAGCAACTGCGCGCAGCCACCGGCTGCACACGCGACAAAGCCGAGGCGTGGCTGCCCCACATCACGCAGGCCTGCGAGGTGTTCGGCATCAACACGCCGCCGCGCCTGGCCGCATTCCTGGCGCAGATCGGGCACGAGTCTGGGCGCCTGGTGTACGTGCGCGAAATTTGGGGGCCAACCCCCGCGCAGCAGCGCTACGAAGGCCGCGCCGACCTGGGCAACGTGCAGCCGGGCGACGGCAGGCGATACCAGGGCCGGGGCCTGATCCAGACCACCGGCCGCGCCAACTACGCCGCCACGCGCGACGGATTGGGCGCGTACCTGCCGCACACCCCCGACTTCGAGGCCGTGCCCGCCCTGCTGGAGCGCCCCGACATGGCTGCCATGAGCGCGGCGTGGTACTGGCACAGCCGGGGGCTGAACGCCCTGGCGGACGTGGGCACCGACGATGCGTTCGTGCGCATCACCCGCAAGATCAACGGCGGGACCAATGGGCTGGCGGACAGGCAGGCGCTGTATGCGGCGGCACGGGAGGTACTCGAATGAAAAAACACCTGAAGATTCGCGCGCTGGGCGTTGCGGCGCTTGCCGTGGGCGCCGCTGGACTGCTGTCGCTTTCTGGCTGCACTGTAGTGCCAGCCGCCACAGCGCACCGCGCGTGCGAGCTGCTTAACATCGCGTCGAGCGAGGCTGATCTGGCGCCGGCTTGGTACACCGAAGCGGGCGACGTGCTTGAGCGCTGCGGGCACAAAAATGCGCGGGCTGAGGGCGAGGTGCGGGCCTGTTACGCCGATGCACGCAATGGCTACCGGAGCAGCAAGGAATGCGAGGCGAAGCCATGAACCCCATCCTGATCGCCCTGATCATCAGCCTGGCCGCCAACGGCGCCCTTGGCTGGGCCTACCTTGGCCAGCGCGACGCCACCACCACGGCCAACCACCAGCGCGACGACGCCCGCGGCGACGCCAGCGCCTGCAGCGATGCCACCGAGGATCTGCGCACCCTGGCCAACAAGCGCAGCGCCGCAGCAGCCCCGGCCCGCGTCGCAGCGGCCACAGCGGCCAAAAGCCTGAGCCAACGTGCCGACGCCACCCTGAGCCAGCAGCCAACAGTTCCCGGGGACATGTGCGCGAGCATGCAGGCGCTGGGCGATGAGTGGCTGCAGGGGAGGCTACAAAAGTGACTGCAAAATATTCCAAAAATTATTCCACCCGCTCGCTGATGCTGGCCACCGCCGCGCTTGCCTTGGCCGGCTGCGGCACCACGCAGTACACGCAGGTGCGCGTGCCCGTTCCGGTGGAGTGCAAAGAGCAAGTGCCCGAGCGCCCCGCCATGCCCACCGAAGCCCTGCACCCCGGCACCCCGCCCTGGGTGCTACAGCGCGCCGCCCTGGCAGAGATTGACCGACGCGAGGGCTACGAGCTGCAGCTGCGCGCGGCGCTGGTGGCGTGTACGGCGCCGGTGGTGGGGGCGTCTGTGCAATCGCCGCCCAAATAAGGATTCACATTGAAAACCGTGGCATGCAATGTGGTATATCATTTGCATGTGGTTGATTCATAAGGATTACTGAATCCCTCCGTTTCCGCCAGAGTTAATCTAGGCTAGTCCACAAAAGCCCCGCACAGTCTCACTGGCGGGGCTTTTCATTGGGCGATGCGTCCATAATCGTCCCCGACAAACCACGCGTGCCCCGGTGCAGCCAGCCGCCGATCATGGTATTCCGCGTGGTACGCAGGGGAGCGATACCATGGGTCTCACGGCCAAGGCGGTGGAGGCGGCGCGGCCGCAAGAACGGGCGTACAAGCTGGCCGATTCGGCGGGGCTTTATTTGTTTGTGTCACCGGCGGGCGGCAAGAGCTGGCGGGCGAACTACCAGCGGGCGGGCAAGCAGGCCACGCGCACTTATGGGCGATGGCCTGATGTGAGCCTGGCCGATGCGCGCCGGGCGCACGCTGCGGCGCGCGATGCAGCCGAGGCGCAGGCCCTGGCGCCGCGCATGCCCACGTTTGAGGAAGTGGCGCGCGCCTGGCTGCGGCTCAAGCTCCCTACGCTGTCCAACAGCAAGCACCAGATCCAGGTGGCCAACACGCTGGATCGCTTTGTGCTGCCGGCGCTGGGCTCCCGGCCCATCGACACGCTGCGGCGCGCGGAGCTGGTGGCCGTGGTGCAGGCTGTGCAGACGAATGGACGCGTGGAGACTGCGCACCGCGTGGCCGGGCGCATCACCGCGGTGTTTGACTTTGCGGTGGACGCCGGCCACCTTGAGAACCACCCCGCCGCTGGCCTGGTGCGCGTGCTGCAGGCGCGCAAGACAAAAAAGCCCATGGCCAGCATCGCACCCGCCGAGGCCGGGGCGCTGCTGCGCGCGATTGACGACTACGACGAACCCGTCACGCGCCTCGGGCTGCAGCTACTGGCGCACACGTTTGTACGCGTGGGCGAGCTGCGCGGCATGCGCTGGGACGAACTGCGCGAGGACGGCGCGGTGTGGGTGGTACCTGCCGAGCGCATGAAGCTGCGCCTGCCGCACGTGGTGCCGCTGAGCTCCCAGGCGCAGGCGGTGCTGGCCAGCTTGCGGCTGCTGACGGGCGAGGGCGCCCTGGTGCTCGATTCGCCCCTGCGGCCGGGGCATTCGCTCAGCGAAAACACGTTTCTTTTCGCGCTGTACCGGCTGGGCTACCGGGGCCGCATGACGGCGCACGGCTTCCGCGCGCTGGCGTCCACCGTGCTCAATGAGCAATCAGGCTTTGCACACGACGTGATCGAGCGGCAGCTCGCGCACAAAGAGACCGACGCCGTACGCGCGGCGTACAACCGGGCGCAGTATCTGCCGCAGCGGCGCGAACTCATGCAGTGGTGGGGGCAGTGGCTGGCTGCTCAACACAGCGGCGCAGGTCAGGCAGCCGCCAGCGCGTGACGCCACCGATTTTGACTGGCTGGTGTGTTCGGTGTTTGCCGCTATTTTTATAGTAGCTGTTAGCGCTTGATGGGTAAGCGCTGGTAGTCGTTTTTGCTGGTGGAATAGCCAGGATAGGCGCTCGCCTATATTGCGTTATACGTCACAGTTCCATCGCCTGCTGTTCGCCAACAGGGGTTGAATCCAGCGGCAGCAACGGGGCTTGGCGCTGGGCATCTTCAATCCGGCGGCATGCCTCGTCGAAGTACGGGCGATGGATCTCCACGCCCACGAACCGCAGGCCGAGGTTCATTGCCGCTACTCCGGTGCTTCCTGCGCCCATGTAGGGGTCAAGCACCGTTGCGCCTGGTGCCAGCTTCGCAAGCTGTATGCACCACTCCATCAGGCTGACCGGCTTCTGTGTCGGGTGTAGCCGCGTCAGCGTTTCCGCATTCATCGACAAGTCGCGCCGTGCATAGACACCGTGCCCGGAGTTCATCCAGCCCAGTTCGGCGTCGCTCAAGAAGCTGCCGAAGCCTGCATCGTTGCGTTTGAGCCAAACCAGCGTTGTGCCCACAGGCAGGCGCTGCGCATAATGGTTGCTGCCCCACAGCACAACCTTTGGAAAGGCGAGCCACGGAGCGGGGTCGAATGGTTTGTCGTCGCCTGCCACCGCCAGCTTGTCCGGCAGCACGCGCCCGCCGTGGCCGTTCTTGCCGGGCCTGAAACGCGAATAGTTGGTATCCCATGCCATGCCATAGGGCGGGTCGCTCACCACAGCATCAGCTTGCACCAGCGGCAGCACTTCGCGGCAATCCCCGTGCCACAGTTCAGCGTTTCCTATCACTACTTTTTCGCTCATGTGTTCTTTCGTGTGTCGTATAACAGGTCAATCGACCCGACTGCGCGGGTCATTTCCGGCGTTAGAGCGCACCCGCAGGCCGCGCCATTTGTCGTTCTGGTACTGCGGGCTGGCGTAGTCACCCTTCTTGCTTTTTGCAGCACGGTGAGCGTCGGCGAACCACGGACTCCAGCCAAGACCGTCCCACTTTTGGTAGCCCACGGAGGCTCCAGACATCAGCATGTAAACGCCTTTTCGCGTTGGCTTGGTCTTGCCGTCAAACCACGGTGTCAGGTACTTTTCATCCATATGTGTCTCCGGTTAAAAGCTCTCTAACTCTCTGTCGAAGCGGACGTACCGCCGTTCACAACGGCGTTAGGCGCCATCCCGCATCCGGGGTAGGTACGTGGCCCGCAAGCGATCACGATCAGCGCGCAGCTTGCGCACTTCCTCTGCCTGTGCGCTGTTCCACTTCCCTGCATACGCTCCCTTCTTTGTGAGTTCTGCGTCAGGGTGCGTAGCGGCAACGCCACAACAAATGACTTGGTGTGTAAGGTCGTTCACTGCGGCTTTGAGCCTCTTGATCGCCGCCAAAATCTCTTGCGTGGTCGGCGCATCGGTATCCATGCCGAGAGCGCCAGCAATTTCACCTAACTGGGCAGTCGAAAGGACGACTGCGGGCGGTGTTTGTTGTTCGGTGTTCATGGTGTGTCGCCTTTCACTTCTGCGTTATCCCTGCTCATGCAGTGGTGGGGGCAGTGGCTGGCTGCTCAACACAGCGGCGCAGATCGGCCAGCCGCCAGCGCGTGACGCCGCCGATTTTGACCGGCTGAGGCAGGTTGCCAGCAGCGACTTCGCGCCAAAAGGTGCTGCGGCCGATGCTGAGCATGGCGGCGGCTTCCTTGTCGGGGATCAGGAGCTTTTCTGTGGTCATTGCTTGACTCCAGTCTCTCGCACTTCATCAGCGTGCGCGCACCAGCCCCACCATTTGCAGCGCACGAATTCGTTGACGTAGTTGCCATGGGCGTCGCGCTTGAAGTTCGCGCCGCCAAGGCGGTGCTCAAAGGCGGCGCGGTTGTGATCTGGTGGGGTTTGAGATGTGGCTATCGTGACTGCGAGTGCTGCGCGTGCGAAGAAGCCGTCTTCCACCGTCGCCGTTCCAGCCAGGTCGCACCACAGGTTCTGTGGTTCGTCGCTTACCGTATCCCAAGCCCCTTCATCGGAAAGCATGAAGTGTCCCTTATGGGCGTAGAACTTCAATGCCCCACGAAGGCGTGCAATCTCCCGCTGCAACTGCACCACCAACGTCTCGCGGGGGTAGCACGTCTCGCCGTGGACGGCGTCGTCGCGCGTGATGCCTTCTGGCTTGGCGGGTTGCGATGAAGGCGGCAGCCTGAACGGTGGTGTTTGTCCGTTGTGCATCATTACTCTCCCAGCGAATGCCGCGTCACCGGCCCGCCCCACGGGTTGTGCGCGCCGCGCTCGGGCACGGGGGCTTTTGGTGCGGGCATGGCGGTGTAGGTGGCGGCGGGCTGCAGGAAGTCGCTGCGGTCGGCGCCTGTGGCTCTGATGTAGTCCACCTCGACCTTGGCACTGTCCACCAGCACGCTGGCCACTTGGGCGACGGCGCGGGCGCGGTCGGGCTCCATGGGGTTGGTGGGGTCGCGCAGGCTGGCCAGGGTCTGCAGCAGGTAATCGCGCAGCTGGGTGATGTGGGGCGGCTGGGTGATGTGGGGCGGCTGGGTAGTGGCGGTTGTCATGGCGTTGCTGCTTTCTCTTGGGCTTCGCGGGCGATGCGGTTGACCTGGCGGGTGATGGCGCCTTTGAGCTGCACCAGGCGGGCCAGCTCGGGGTGTTTGTTGCGTGGGTGGTTGCGCTGGGCGTTCTGCGCGCGGGTGATGCATTCGAGCTTGTCGACGGTGATTTCTTCGAGCACCGTGGTGGCCAGGCGCGTCTCGCGGAAGACCACGAAGTGCCCGGCCGGTACCGGCCCATGGTGGCGCTCCCACACCAGCCGGGCTACGGGCACCCAGCGCAGGTGATTCGGGCCGGGCGTTTCGCTCATCTTTTGTTCCAGGCGGGCCTTGGAGAGATTGATGCGATAGCTGCCCACAGGCACCCAGGTGTGCGGCCGGCCACCAGGCTTGAACCGGGTGAGCGCACTGCGCCCGCCGGCAACGTAGTTCGTGCCCTTATTCCAGGGCACCAGGCCGGGCTTGAACCGCGTGGCGATCATGCGCGGGTCGGTGTGGACGGCCTGGATGCGACCACTGCGAAAGCTCGCCTTGAATTCGTCCGATTTGCCGATGCCGAGCTGGCTGGCCTTGGCATGCACGGATTTGATGGGGCGCCCGATTTCGCGGGCTACAGTCTCCGCCTTGAGGTCGGGGTAAAGCGCCCTCAACAGCGCGATTTCACGCGTGGTCCAGTGGCGGCCGTTCATGCGCCTGCTCCCATGCCCAGCCCCAGCTCAGCCAGGCTGCGGCGCTCCACCGCGCCGCCGGTGCTGAGCGTGCGGGCCATGAGCTTTTTGGTGATGGCGTGCAGCTCGCCGGCGCTGACCTGGCGCAGCTGGTATTCGTGCAGGTCCACGGCTTCGCGGATGGCGTCCAGCTCGTAGTAGTGCAGCGCCGTGGGGCGCCACACGTTGCCTGGGCAGGCGCGTGCGCGGATGGATGCCATGGCGGCCAGGGCAGCATCAAAGTGCCCGCGCAGGCCGCGCACGATGCCGGCGTCTTCGATGCCCAAGGCCAGCAGCAGCACGGTATAGAGCACGGTGTGGTGCTCTTCGCTGGCCACGCCTTCACGCAGGCGTTTTTCGCATTGGCGCGCTGCGGCCATGGTCTCGGCCAGCTCTTGCGGTGTGAGGCGCGCGGCCTTGCGCAGCGCGGCGCCGAAGGGGTTGGCGTTGATGGGGCGCGCGCGGCGGGGGGGGCGGCCGTGGGTCATTGTGTTTTTGCTCCTGTGCCTAGGTCGGTCGTTTTGAAGCTGTCGACAAGTACCTGCGCCACATCGGCAGCCAAGTCCTGGCCGAAGTCGGCGGCCATGGAGCCGAGGCATGCGCCGATAAATCCGGCGTACAGCATGGTCAGTGCATGCGGCGTGGCGCCTTGGTTGGATGCGCTGCGCACCACCGGCATGCACAGTTCGTTGAAAACCTGCGCGCCGATTTCGAGCGGCGTGCCTTTGAATGCTTTGGTGTGGGTCATGCTGCACTACCTTTCCGTGCCGTGGCTTCAATGGCCACCCGAGCAGCCTCCATGCACCCCAGGTATTCGGCCTCAGTTGGCCGCTCCGCTTGAATCTGCAGATCCTGGGCCAGCATGTTGGCGTACAACGCTCTCAGGGCCGCCAGCGCGCCGCCCTGACTCCCAGGATCAGCAGGCTTGACGCTGATGCGTTGGCCCGTCCAATCGCCACAGCTTTGAATGGCGGCTCGCACGAGACGCCGCGCGTCCTGTTTGCTCATCCCCTCGCATTGGGGCACGTTGACAACGAATTGGAAATGCTTCATGCCGCACTCCCTTCCTGCGCTGCTACCTCCAGCTCAGACGAATGGAACGCCACAAACACCGGCACGCCGCGCTTGGCGCGGGGGATGGCCACGTCCCAGGCCTGCGTGCCTACCTGGCGGGCGATGGTGCCGTGCTTGCCTACGTGCGGCGCTTGCTTGGGGCCGTTGGCTGTGGGAAGCACGCGCACCTGCACGCCTATGGCCAGGGCGCTTGCTGATTCGATTGCCGCTCCTGTGGTTGCGTCTGCGCAGGCCTTCGCGGTGGGCGCTGCTGCGGAGTCGATCGCTTTTGATAAGACCCCAGCTTTCAGGTGTGGCCACGCGATCGACGGGTCCACGGGCGCGGCGGTGTTCTCGGGCGCGGCGTCACCCGTGCACCCGCCCGAAGGAGCGGGGGCGCCTTCGTTGCTTTGCGCCGCAGGCGCCTGGTTCTGGTCTTCGAGCGCCTGCAAGGCGCTGGCGATTTGGGCAGAGGCATGCTCTTTGGACGTGCGCGGCTGTTCGGTAGCGGCCCGCGCAGCGGGACGCGTCCCCTTGCGCCCCCCTGCGCCACCCCCCCGCACCTCGCCAGCCAGCGCAGCGGGGGGTTGGGTAGAGGCACTTTCCGGGGCCTCAGTATCAAGGGATTGGGCGGCTTTTTTGGCCTTGGCTTGGGCCTGCGCTTTGGCTTGGGCAGCGTCGGCGCGCTGGTTGGCCTGGGTTTGGGCTTTGATGGCCTCGGGGTCGATGCCGTGGTGTTCCGAAACCAGGAACAATCCCGCGTTCTGCTGGCTGTCGTCGGGGAGCCAGGGGCGGTGTTCCACGCCGGCTTCCATCACCAGCAATTGCAGGGCGGCGGCGGGCGCTTCGTGGTCAGCCACCCAGCCCTCTATGCCGGCCACGGGTGCGACTTTGCCCAGGTCCAGCAGCTTGCACAAGCGTTTGGCGCGATCGGTGTTGAGGCTGCGGGCCTTTCCGATGGCCAAGTGGCGCAGCATGGCGGGGCTCAGGTGGTGGCCGACCTCGCCGTTTAGGCGCTGCCATGTGGCTTCGAGCAACTCCCACCGCCAGGCCCTTTCAAACGCGGCTTTGGCATCCGCCTTGGCCTGCGCTGCGGCGTGTTTGGCGCTCTGCTGGGCTTCGCCGGCCACCCGGTCTGCCGCCTCGGCATGGCCCTGGGCCTTGAGCAGTTCGTTGACCTGGGCGGGCAGCAGCACGGCCACCAGTTCGCCATCGTGGTGCGGGTTGGCAATGAGGGTAGGCTGTACGCCCTGCTGCTCCATGGCCTTGCCTATGAGCTTGCGCAGGGGCTTGTCGGTTGGGCTGTCGGCCGCATCGTCCAGGCGCAGGTAGCCCTCGACCCGGCTGCTCCACCTGCTGGGCATCAGCTCTTTGGCCTCGCGGCCGTCGATGATGGTCTGGCCGCGCGCCAGGGCCTCGCGCTTGGTGTTGTTGCTGTGGGCCTCTTCCTTGGCGCGGTAGCACTTGGGGTCGGTGCAGACGTCTGCGCTCTTCACGTCCGTGAAGAGTTCGGGCGCGTAGCCGGTGCGCTTGGTGCAATCGCGGCAGGCGCCGGCGCTGGGAAGCAGGGCGGCGTCGGTGATCTTGAATCGGGCGGCGTCCAGGCGCAGCATATATTCGCGCTGGATGTACGCAGCCGCATCGCGGTAGCTCATGGCATGGCCGTACACGCCGGGCTCTATGTGCTTGAGCGCCTTGATCTGCAGTGCGTGGTCAGGGATGCGCGCCAGCAGCAGGGCCTTGCTCGCGTCGATCTTGCCTTCGCGCAGGCTGCGGCGCCCTTCCTGGCACAGGTCCAGGAGCTTGAGGCGTGCATACACGTAGCTGCGGCTCTTGCCGATCTTGGCGCCCACGGCTTCGGCGGTGAGGTCGCCGTGCTGCATCAGCGCCTCATACCCTTCGGCTTCTTCGAGTTCGCTGACGTCTTCGCGCTGCAGGTTCTCGACGATGGCGATCTCAAGCGCCTGGCTGTCGGTGAGCTCGCGGATCATCGCGGGCACTTCGAGCACCTTGGCGAGCTTGCAGGCGCGCAGGCGGCGGGCGCCGGCCACCAGCTCGTAGGCGGGCAGGGGCGCACCCTTGGGCCGGGCCGCGAAGGTGTCGGGCACGCGGCTGGCGGGCAGGGGGCGCAGCAGGATGGGCTGGTGCACGCCCGTGGCGGCAATGCTGTCGGCCAGCTCCTGCAGCTTGGCGGGGTCGAAGGTCTTGCGCGGGTTGTGGGGGCTCTCTTCAATGAGGGCCACTTGCACCATGCACATTTGGGGGCCTGCGCCGGGGGTGGCTAGGGCGGCGGTGTGGGTGTCTTGCTGGTCGGTTGCCATGGGTTACCTCTTAGGGTGCGGGTCAGTGGATGGGTCGACCAATTGCTGTGCCAACGAGCATCAAGGCCTCTTGCTGTGCATCGGCCAGAAGTCCGCACAACGCCAGGTGCTCGACGTGCTCCAGATCGCCCAGGCTCGCAATTGCCGAACCTTTTGTTACTTGGTAACCCCGGCGTTCCAGTTCTTTCTGCAGATCGGAACTATCAAAATCGATGATGTCGACTTCGACTTGGACGCTTACATAGGGCATGAGGCGCTCCTTTGGGTGATCGGACGGCCTGCGGCCTGGGTTGGCGCGGCGGTGGGGGCTTGGGGTTTCATGCCGGCACCTGCACAGTCAACCCAGGAACCTTGAGCGCCCGCGCCGCCCAGACGCTGAGCACCTGCGCCTGCAGGTGGCGGATGTCGTGGGCGTTGACGATCACCGCGTCGGGCGCGTAGTGGTCGCCAGTCACTTCGCTGGCATGGGCGCCGTGGGCAAGGCCCAGGCCCGGGCGTTTGATCTGCCAGATTTGCCCGCCCCAGCGGCGCACCAGGTTGGCTTCGTTCACAAAGCGCACGTCGCTCAGCACCACCAGGTCGGCTTGCTGTGTTTTGCTCAGCCAATGGATGGTCTGGTGCGCACGGCTGACCCAGTAGGCGTCGTTTTGCGAGCGGCGGTATTCGGTGCCCCACCACTGCATGATCTGGCGCGGGCTGCGGGGGGCTGTCAGGCTGATGCGCTCGCCTTCCACGCCGCCATCGATTGCGCCTGCCATGTAGTGCACCACCATGCGGTCCACAAACGCGCGGTCGGTGCAGTTGTTCAAGGCCAGGGCGGGCAGGGGTTGCTCTTTGGTTTCGCGGCGGGTCAGGAAGATGGATTCGAGGCAGAAGGCATCGGCAATCTCCTGGCGCAGCGCGTCGGCAAAGGCCAGGGTGCGCGCGCCGCAGTGGGTGCGCAGCAGGTCGGCGACGGTGTCTTTGCCGGCGCCTGCCAGGCCAGTGAGGCCGATGACGGTAAGGGGGCGGGTATGGGTCATAAACGGGTCTTAAAAGTGGGTAAAAGCGTTTAAAAGAATGCGCTCTCTGCTACTTGGTTGATAGCTGCTCGCGCTTGTCTGCCGTGCGCTGCGGGGCGATTTCGCATGAAATTACGTGCGCCACAATCTCGGCCCCCACGCGCCCGCCCTGGTGGGCGCGGGCCTTGTGCGCGGTGATGCGCAGGGGCGTGCCGGGGGCGAGCTGGGCGTCGGTGTGCGTTTCCCAAAACAGCTGCGCTTCGGGGCCGGTCCACAGCAGGCGCCAGGGCTCGACTTGCTGGGCGCCAATGCGGTCCACGGTGAACAGCTGCAGCTGAAACACGCCGCTGTTGACGGTGTCCGCCGCCGGGCGGGTTTTGCTCATGAAGAGGGTGCCGGTGTGTTGCATGGTGGGCTCCGGTTACAGGGTGGGCAGGTAGGCGCTGAGCACGCCCGCCGCAAAGGGCAGGCCAGCCACCAGGGCAATGGCGACGATGGCGAGCAGGGCCATCTCCAGCCATGCGCCCAGCCACTGGCGCACGGACCAGCGGGCGATGGCGCGGCGCAGGCGCTGGGTGCGCGTGCGGCGGTAGGGGCCGTCGAGTTGGATGGGGGCGGTCATGCGGCACCGCCTTTCACCAGCGGCTTGGCAGACGCACCAGGCACGCCGTGCAGGGCGATGGCGTCTGCAATGGCCTGGGCGGCGCCTGTTGCCATGGCGATGTATTCAATCCCGGCGCATTTCACGCGGTAGGGGTGCAGGGCTGGGGTCATGCCGCACCGCCAAACCCGCAGGCCAGAATGCGCACGCCGTCAATGCTGCTGGGCAGGAACCTGGGCGGAATGTTCGTCAGGTGCAGCGCACCCCAGGTGATTGGCACGGTGGGGTGCCATTCGTCCACCAGGGCGTAGCAGCCCAGTTCGCGCATCAGGAACTCGGCGGCGCGCGTCTTGCCCGTGGCGGCGGGCATGGTGAGAATGGTGGTTTTGAACTGGGGACCACCATGGTGCTGCGAACGTCCACCTTCTTTCAGCTCTTTTTGCCGCTCGCCCTTGACCTGCAGGAGGATGGCAGCTATGTCGTGTTGAACCGACGCTACAAACCCGTGGGACTCAACGTGCTTGAGCAGGTCGCCTACGACAGCGTCCCAGTGCGCATTCGGTTCCGCGAGCCCCTCACGGCGGACGTCATTGCCAGCATTTCCTTCAACGGCAGCACGGAGCCAAAGCGCATCGTCCTCTATGACGAGCGCACCAGCCCGGCCGCCAAAACCGAAGTCGGGCTCGAATACTGGGGCCGGCTTGACATACTTGGCAAGCTGACCATCAAGCATTGAGTCGCTCTCGGTGGGCGGTGGAAAGCCGTTGTGCCGGCGCAGCTGGTCTCGGCGCAGCTTGGCCGCGTGCAGCTGGTCAATTGCCTGTTCGGTGGCGAGCGCGTGGGCCTCTTCGCCCTGCTCAATCGTGGCGGATACAAAGCCTGCCACCTGCCGCTCTATCGATCCCACCAGAGCCAGAATGTCGCTGGCCATGCCTTTGTCTTCCAGCGCCAAGGCGTAGATGCGCGCGCTGGCCAAGGTGGCATCGAGCATGAGGGCGGGTTCTGTGGCCGTGGTGGCCGGGGTGGCCGTGCTGGCGGCGCTCATGCGGCACCGCCTTGGGCGCTGGCCGCTGCCTCGGCATCGGCTGCCTCCGCCGCATCGTGCGCATCGGCGATGGTCAGGATGGCGTAGGCCACTTCGCGGGCTTCGGCGGGGCGGAGCCAGTCTTGGTTGATACCGACCAGCTTTCCCAGCCCGCCCTTGGACATATCGCACAGAACAAGGTCTACGCCTTGGACCTCGATGTCAATCAGATTGTCGGGCTGGTGGTAGTAGGGGTCGCCCGAGCGCAAATGGCCGCACACGAAGTGCAACAGGCTCGCCGGGGTCAGGGCATTGTTGAGCGGGGCCAGCAGCTGGGCGGCTGCGGGGGCTGTGGGCGCCGTGGCCGTGGTGGGTTGGTTAGGCGAATTCATTTTTTTCCCCCGCCAAAGCCGCCGCCGATGTAAAACCCGGCCAGCAGCGTGGCGCCCGCCACGGCAAGGTTGAACAACACAGGATGGTCATGTTTGAGGCGCTCCAGAACCCCCTTATCCCGCTTGCCACATTCTTGCTGGGCGTTTTGCTGGGCCACCGCACGGCACTGTGGCGGGACAAGCGACAAGAATTCAACGAGGCGGCTGATCCAGTCCGCGCCTGGCTGTTGAGCGAGCAGGCCGCGCCCAACTGGCGCTCCCGCATGCCTGACCTGGTAGCCATCGACCGGATGGAGCAGCGCATGCCCTTGTGGCGCCGCAAGGGCTTCATGGCTGCATGGCAGCGCCAAAAGCAGGCCCGCGAACAAGCGCTGCAGCGCGGCGCCTCGGGTGGTGCGCAGTTTGGCGACACGCAGGCCGTGCGCGCCACGGTGGGCGAATGCTTGCGCTACACGCGGCGCTGGTAGCGTGGTGGCCTGGGTGGCCGGGGATGCTTGCATGGGGGTCCTCCTGGGTGCCCGGAAGTGGGCGTAGGAGGATTATTTTCCCATCGGGGACTGTTCGTCAATCCCCAAAGGGGAAATTATTTATAGCCCGTACCATTTCTGTCGATGTTCTCCGTCCACGCGGGCAGCAAAAAGCCGCCTCGGAAGGCGGCTGGCCTGGGAAACTTTTGTGCGCGTGTCAGAGCGCCCGGCGCACGTAGCCGTATTCGGTGCCAGTCTTGCCGCCGCAATGCTTGTTCCAATCGGCGTCGGACAGGAGCAACTTGTCTTTGACCAGCGCCGCATTGCCTGGCACCACGGCGTTGAAACTGTTGGTGGCCCGGTAGCTGTAGCACACGGCACCGCTGGGCATGAGCAGTGCGCTGGCCAGCTGGAACGATGCGGGGTTTTTGCTGCTGCTCTTCAGTGTTTTTGCGCCGGCAAGAACGCGCTGGAATCGTTCTTCCTCTGCTGCTTTTAGCAGGGCCTCTGCCGAGAGTTGCGCCGGGCTTTTGGTCGCTTCCTGGGTCGCCACTTTTTCATTTGCTTCCTGCTGCGACGCGATGCATGACACGATTCCGATAGTCGCCAAGCCAATGATCGCCCATTGCGTTCTGCTGTGCCGCCGAGGCAGCGCAGCGCCGCAGCCTGGGCAGGTCTTTGCGCTTTTGCTGATTTGCTTGCCACACTCTTCGCAGGTTGTCAGTGCCATGTCGCGCCCCAGGGATTAGTAGTCGTGCTGCCGGTGAAAGTCTGGGTCATTGCTTGCCGTTTGAGACCTTTTGTGAGACGTCGGGTGTCGGTTGCGCAAGAGCATCTAGTAAGCGCACAACGGTAGCCCACTCGCTTCGAGGCATGGCCTCCATCAAGCTCATTACCTTTGTGCGCGGGTCTTCGGCGGAGTGTAGTTCGGCGTAGGTGATTGGGGTGTCCATCTGGCCCACGGGCAGGGCAAGCTTGATTTCGATATCGCGCGCCATCTGGCTACCCATCACGTAGGGCACGCCGCCCCGCTCGTGTCGGATGTTGGCGTTCAAGATTCGGCTGAGCCCCGAGGTTTCTTTTCTCGATAAGCTGAGCCGCGCGCACAGGTTTGCAAGCCCGCCTTCTTGGTCAACGAGCAGCCGGAGGCGCTCGCGTCGTGTTTCTTCAACGGGTTTCATGCTGCCCATTGGACTTTTTTTCGAGAAAAAGCTGAATTCCCCCTCGGGAACCATTGCGTAATCCCCATCGGGGAATACAATCCCCGGCATGAAACTTAAAACTTGGCTATCCGAAGGGCGAGGACGGGTGCTGCGGCTTGCCGAGCATTTGGGCGTAGTTCCTTCGTTCGTCTGCAAGATGGCCGCCGGTGACAAGGCGGTTCCCATCGAGCATGGGGCAGCGATTGAGCTATTCACGGATGGTGCCTTTTCGCGTAAGGATTACTGGCCGGACACGTACTGGCGCATCTGGCCGGAGCTTGCAGATTCCGCCCCAAATCACCCCCCAGCGCTTACCCCACAAGCGCAAGCAGCTACGGAATCTGTAGCGCAGGGGGTGGCCGTATGACGCGATCAGCCAGCTTGGTCGTGTTTGTGGGCTGCGATGGCCGCGTAGGCAGCGCGGGCCTGGGAATCGACTTTGCGTCCCGTCTTGCCGCACCAAGCAATGAAGGCGTCCACGTTGAGTGGAACGCGCACGGTGGCCACGCCCTTGGCCCGCAGCTCCCGCTCGGCTTGTGCAACGCGCTGCGTGAACTCGGCGTAGGTGTCGTGAAAGGTATGCGCATCGGCCATCAGGCGTTTGGCCTTGGTCCACTCGGCTTCGCTGAAGTAGGGGATGCCAATGCCCTGTAAGTTTTCCGGAACGTCCATGTCTGCCCCTCTCGGCGTTGGTTGTGTAGAGCCTTCCATCGTAGGCCGGGAGCGGGCGGGCACCCGATTCGTAGCGCAGGGGGTGGCCCATGTCTGAGCGCTCCGCTCCCCCGTTTGCCGTCAGTGCGTCGGCAGTCCAGTGCCTGGCGGTGGCCCGCTTTCCAGCTTGTCGCATGCCGCAAGTATTCGCTGTGCCAGTTCGCGCGCTTGGGCCGCGTGAATCAAGTAGTTGGGACTGCGGTGCGATTCGCTGGGTGCCTGCATGGCGTGCGTCAAGTAGTCGAGGCGCAGCATGAGCGCCCCATACGCCGGCACGGCGCGTATCTCCCATCCCGCCACTGGCGCGGTTTCTTCGTTTTCCATGGCCGGGGCCTCTCTTTTGGTGTTGTGGAACCCCAATCGTAGGGCAACCCCGGCCACCCGTTTTTTCCGAAAAGGCGCTGCTATGGATACGTTCATGTTTTCGAGACCAAAACACCACCCAGCGCTTACCCCACAAGCGCAAGCAGCTACGGAATCTGTAGCGCAGGGGGTGGCGCATGCGTAGCGCTTCTATTCCCGCCTGGGATGCGGTCCCTCGCTTGCAGGCGTGGCTCACCCCGCTGCAGCAGTACGAGCTGCAGGAGATGCTGGCCCTCAATCCGCGCCGGGCGGCTTCATCGCCAGAACCGAGCGGCGGTGCGCTGCCTGCGCCTCTTTCCACAAGCGTTCCACTGCACGCTCTATCAGCTCCATTGCCTCTTCTACTTCTGGGGGCTGTTCTCGCCCGGCGATCTGCTCTCGCTCGGCCATCTTCGCCGCAAGCACTGGCAGCACCCGTTCCTGAAACGGCACGGGGATGGCTTCGTACAGCGCAAGAAGCAGTGTGTTGGTTGCAGAGAGGTCTGCGCGGAGTCTCTTCATGCTTTCGCGCAGATCTTTGATGTCGTCGCTCATGGGCGCCCTTTCCGTCGGATGGTTTGAAGTGAGACACACATTGTCCGTTCGCCTGGAGCGCCCGCCTTTTTACCGCCACACCCTCGCACCAGCCGCCGCCCGGCCGGGGTTCTCTCCTTCCCACGTTATCGGTCGCCGCGCGCAGGCAAGCGCGCGGTGTTCCGGGCGGCGTGGGGGTGCAGCGGTTTTTGTTGGGTGGGCTGGCATGGCGCCAGTCTCGTTTTTTTGTCCAAAACGCGCACCCCTAAACACCCCTAAAAATTACGGAGGCTTGGATGAAGCTGTTTTACGACGACGAATTCGACGCCATCGCCATGGCTGTCGGCAACAGCGGCAAGCCGTTCAAGCTGGTGGCCGCGCACATCTTCCCCGACATGAAGCCAGAGAGCGCCTACGCCCGGCTTAAGGACTGCTGCACCCCAACTGGCACGCAGCGCCTGACGTTCGGCCAGGTGGTGCGGCTGATGGCCTATTGCGAGTGCTACGACCCGCTGTACCACGCTTGCGACGAAACCCTGCACGCGCGGCCCGACCGCAAGGCGGCTGAAGACGAGGCGGTGAAGCTGGCGGAGGTGATGAACGCCGCCGCGCAGACCATGGAGCGGGCCATGCGCGCCATGGAACACCTCAAGGCCCGGGGCGGCATTCGGGCGGCAGCATGAGGGCCTGTGGGGAGGTCAGGCTGGCCCTCTACAACGCCTGCCGCGCCCTTGCCACGCCTGAGCGTGGCGCGACGCTGCGTGAAATGGCCCTGCACGCCCAGGTGGGGTTTGATGCGGCGCGCTGCACGGTGCGCGATATGCGCCGCGCCGGCCAGCTGGCCCCGGTGCGCGAGCGGGTGGTCGACTACCGCAACCGCCCGGTGGTGGAATACGCGCCGGCAGAGCCCGGAACGCAGTTGTGTGCAGCAGGCAGCAACGGCCTTTGGCGCGTCTGGGGGTAGGCCTTGAGCGACCCAACGGACAACGCGGGCAGCGCGAACGGCCCTCTGCCCCCCATTCGTTTTGCCGAGCTGGCCGAGGCGTTGCTGGGCCGCGCTGTGGATCTGGTGGCGCGGTGGTTGCCGGGTGGCGCCAAGCGCGGGCACGAATGGGTGTGCGGCTCGCTGGCGGGCGGCGCGGGCAGCAGTTGCTCGGTGAACCTGGCCAATGGCCGGTGGTCTGATTTTTCTACAGGCGAGGCGGGCGGCGACTTGCTGAGTCTGTACGCCGCCATTCACGGGCTGAGCCAGGCCCGCGCTGCGGTCGACCTGGCGCGTGAAGAGGGGCTTGAGAGCGTGGCCGGCGTGGTGACTGCTGCGCCTGGTGGCGCGCCGCCACCGCCCGCGCCGCCCAGGGCCGCGCCGCCAGCAAAGCCCAAGGCAGAGGAAGGCTGGGTTTCAGTGCGGCCGGTGCCGGCGCATGCACCCGAGCCTACGTTCAAACACTTTCACCGCAGCGCGGCCGACCTGGAACACAAGGCCACCTACAGCCTGAATGGCGAGCTGCACGGCTATGTGATTCGCTTTCGCACCAGCGACGGCGGCAAAGACACGCTGCCTTACACCTGGTGCCAAAGCGCACGCGACGGCGCCGCCAAGTGGCACTGGCGCCAGTGGGACGAACCCCGCCCGCTGTTTGTGCCCGGTGGCTATTTGCCCGGCGCAGGCGAGGCCCCGCGCACCATCGTGCTGGTGGAAGGCGAACGCAAGGGCGAATGCCTGCAGGCGCTGCTCGACCAGGCCGCGCCCGGCGTGTACGTGGTGGTCAGCTGGCCCGGCGGCAGCAAGGCGTGGCAGAAGGCCGATTGGGCATGGCTGGCCGGGTGCACGGTGCTGCTGTGGCCCGATTGCGATGCCAAGCGCGAGCCATTGACCGCTGCCGAGCGCAAGGCCACGCCCGACAAGGCCGCGCAGCAAGTGCTGATGCAGGCCAAGCCGCTGCTGCCTGAGCACAAGCAGCCGGGCATGGCGGCGATGCTGGGCATTGGCGCGCTGCTGCGGGGTGCGCATGCGTGCACGGTGCAGCTGCTGCCGATTCCGAAGCCCGGCGAAGTGGTCGACGGCTGGGACGCACGCGACGCGATCGAGGCCGATGGTTGGGACGGCGCGCGTGTTCTGGCGTTCTTTGGGCAGGCGTATGCGTTGCCCGATGGCGATGCACCTGCTGCCACCCATGGCGGGCCAGGAAAAAAAATCGCGACCCTCGTTGGCACCGGGAGCGGTGATCCCGCCGACGGCTGGCCCCCTGTGGACGATGCCGACGGCGACGATGTGGGCATGGTCAAGGTGGGCTCGCGCCTGGTGCCGGAGTGGCTGGCCTGCTACTACGACAAAGAGAAAAAGCGCTGGAATGCCAGCCGCAAGATGGTCATCCTCATCCTGGAGCGCGACCCCGCCCTACGCGACGTGCTGGCCTACAACGAGCTGAGCAACAACGTGCAGGCGCGCTGCAAGTGGCCCTGGCCGCATGGCCCGGCGGGCGATGTGACGGATGCGGTGGATTTGCTGCTGGGCGACTATCTGACCGAGGCCTATGGCCTGCCGAGCATCAGCCGCGCGGCGCTGACAGAGGCCATACAGACGGTGGCGCACAAGCGGCGCTTTCACCCGATACGCGAGCACCTGCAGGCCCTGGCGTGGGACGGCACCAGCCGCATAGATAAATGGCTGCTGTACGCGCTTGGCGAGACGCCCGACAGCCGCCGCCCTGCGATGGTCGAATACCTGCGGGTGGTGGGCCGCTGCTGGCTGCTGGGCATGATCAACCGCGTCATGGAGCCGGGGTGCAAGTTCGATTACTCCCCCGTGCTTGAAGGCGCGGGCGGCCTGCGCAAAAGCACGCTGGTGGAAGTGCTGGCGGGCAAGCAGTATTTTTCAGACACGCCTTTTGAAGTGGGCCGGGGCAAGGAAGGCCAGGAGCAGATTCAAGGCCTGTGGCTCTATGAGATTGCCGAGCTGACGCATTTCAGCAAAGCCGAGGTGGGCGCCATCAAGGCGTTCATCAGCAGCAAGGCCGACCGATACCGCGTGGCCTATGGCGCCACGGTGAGCAACTTCCCGCGCCAGTGTTTGCTGGTGGGCACCACGAACGAGAACACGTATTTGCGCGACCGCACGGGCAACCGACGCTTCTGGCCGATACCGGTGCGCAAGGTGATCAACACCGAGTGGGTGGCGAAGTACCGCGACCAGCTGTTGGCCGAGGCGTTCGCGCTGTACGGCCAGGGCGCAGCGTACACGCCCACGCCCGACCAGGAGGCGCGCCTGTTCGTGCCCATGCAGGAAAACCGGCTGGTGGAAACCGCCGTGCTCAGCGAGCTGTTGCATGTGCTGACGCGTGCGCCCGCCGCCACGGGCATCGGCGCCCAGGTGAACGAATTGACATCGTTCGTGACCATTGCGCAGCTGGTGTTTGCCTTGGGCGTGGATGCGGCCAAGAGCACGCCGGGGCTGGAAGCACAGATCCGCAGCTGGCTTGACCACGAAGGATGGGAGCGCTCCAAGCGCCAGATCAACAACGCCCGCGCCTGGGGCTATGTGCGGCCCACGGGCTGGCCCAAGCAAGCGCCTGAGGGCGAAGACATGGAGGCGCCTGCCGACGCGCAGCCTGCGCCGCCACAAGCACCAATACCGCCGGCACCGACCGGCTTCACAGAGGTCGATGACGATGCGCCGTTTTGAACACTACCTGCTCACGGCGCAGGAATCGCGCCGTGCTGCCAACGCTGGGGGAGGCGTGATTCGCGCCAGCGTGCCCGAAGGGCAGGGGGATGCCATGCGCCCCCTTGGCAGCGCGATCGCGGGGACGTCATCGGGCAAGCCCATGGGCTAGGCGCGCAAGTGTCCACGCTGTCCAGCGTTTTGCATGGATGGCACCACTACCCCTGTTCCCCTTTGTTGGGGGTTGAAGCCGCTGCATTGCCAGGGTGCTTCCAAGGGGTGGCCCCACCGATTTACCAAGGCGCGCTGGCACAGGCCGGGGCGCGCTCAAGTGCGCGCACGCGGGCGCAACACCCTTCACCCGTGATCTCTATAGAAAAGGATGGACACCATGGACACAGCAGAAACCGGAGCGGCAAAGAAGCAGGATGTCAGCGCCCAGCTGGCAGAGATCCGCGACCACATGCCAGAGGTGTACGCGGCCATCAAGGCGCGTGCGGCAGAGGTGGGCAACAGCGCCTTTGAACTGGTGCGCCGCGCGCTGCGTGGCGAGGCGGGTTGCTTCTGGGCAATAGAGGGTGGGCGTGTGGTGGGCACGCCGTTCTACGGCCACCCGGTGATGGAACAGGTGGGCAAGGCCCTGGTGCAGTTCGGCTGTGCATACGTGTGCATCTGGCCCGATGCACCGCCCGTGACCAAGCTGCCACGCAACCCCGAGGGAGCGCGCCATGGCCAGGCTTGAACGCATCAAGCACCGCTTGAACAACTGGGCCATGTGGAAGTCGCGCGAGGCCTCTGGTGGGCTGGGCTATGCCACGCGCTCGGTGTTGCTCAGCGACGTGTGGTGCCGAGGAAGCTACAACGGCATGGTCATCCCCGTGCTTGAGCAGGATGCCGAGGAGACGAACCTGGCAGTCGAGTCGCTCAAGCTGACGCGCTCGCACCTGTATGTCACGCTGGACTGCATCTACCTGAAAGACCTTGGTATCAAGGCCACGGCGCGGCGCATGCTGCGCGCGGAATCAACCATCAAGCTGCAGCTCGAACAGGCTGACCACGCCATCGCCCAGTGGCTCGAAGAGCGCGCCACCGAGCGCGAGAAGCAGCGCGTGCAAGAGGCACTTGCAGCCCAACAAGCCCGGTCGAAGCGGCTTGTTTGATCTATCTCCAACATAGACTTTTTCTGTACATTTCAGGCACTGTGTGTGAATTGCGTCCCTCCCCCGCAATCACATAGTGGGAACCCCGGCATTTGAAAGCGTGCCGGGGTTTTTCTTTTGTCGCTGTGCCCGAGTGGGTTAAGGGTGACTAGATGCAAGAGGGAGAGCGCGGCGCCTAGAGCCTATGCGTGATCCTGCCTGGGTTCGAATCCCAGTAGCGACACCGATTCTTCACGCCATGCCCATTGCCGCCCCGCGCCCCTGCACCCACCCCGGCTGCAGCGCCCTGGTGCGCGATGGCAGTGGCCGCTGTGCCAAGCATCCAAAGGAAGCCTGGGCAAAGCCAGTGACTGCCACCAAGCGCATCACAGGCCGCAAGCTGCAAGCCATGCGCGCCGCGCTGTTCGCAAGCAACCCGCTGTGCGTGGAATGCGAGCGACAGGGCCGCATCACCCTGGCCACGCAGCGTGACCACAAGGTGCCGCTGGCCGAAGGCGGCGCGGACGATACAACGAACGAACAGGGCCTGTGCGAGGCCTGCCACGAGGAGAAGTCGCAGGCCGAAGCCCTCCGAGGCCGCCGCCGCGCCAGAGGGTAGGGGGGCATCAAAAGTCCCCAGCCCCCCGCCCGGAAAC
>OFRB01000028.1_pt1 | contig 42854 bp, 38 predicted proteins | sample 1543021 | NCBI WGS metagenome assembly OFRB01 (sample SAMN07774230, study PRJEB24372) | wastewater metagenome | isolation source: Exp Tend CN 0WW | collected 2016-02
TTGGTTTTGCAGCGGGGGCCGTGCATTACCAGCGCGGGTACCGTGGCGGAATGCGGTACCGACATGGGTTCTAACGCATAGCTGCCCGGTGCGGAGCATCCGTGCCGAGCGTTGAGTTAAACCGAATTTTTAACGGAGAAAGAACATGGGAATTATGAACGACTTGCACGCGGTGGGCCTAAACCCTTTCGGCGTGCAACTGGTGGCCGAGTCACTGCTGAAGTCGCCTATTGCGCCAATGAGTGCCGACGACAAACCGCTGACCTTCTTTTTTCCGGTACAGCGCAGTGACTGTGCCGGATGGGTAGGTGTGGAAATCACGCTCAAAGCGGTGCGTGAAGCGGCAACCACTGATGCGGTTTAACGCCGGAGATAAGCCGCCGCAGGTCGGCCTTGAGTGAAATGTTATGCAGCAATGCTGCGAAGGAGAACGATATGTGTCAAGTGGGCGCGGTATGGGCACCATGGATGGAAACCAAAATATACACAGACGGAACCACGGCAACCGGCCTCGCGCCACTGCCTGAGTTATCACCAAAAGATCAAGACGTGCGTGATGCACTTTTACACCTGAATGACATCGAAGCAGTAATGGGCGGCAAAAACGGCCCGTCGATAAAGCTGCGCGCGCTGATTGAGAGACTTGCGGCATAACGCAGAGGTCAGCGGCTTGTCCGATGGACCGCCCAGTTAAACATCATTGGAGCAAACATGACCACACGACAAGTATGTGACGGCAGAAATTGCAACTGGCACGGGACAAGTGACGAGGTGCTGCGTGCACCACATCCATTTGACCCCGGCGAAGAAGTATGGGGATGCCCAAAGTGCAAGAGCATTGACTCGCTGTATTTGGCCTGCGACGAGCCGGGATGCTGGAAGCCTGTTTCGTGCGGGACGCCAACCCCCACTGGGTATCGCAGCACATGCGGACAGCACAGGCCGAAAGATGATGTTTAACGCCGGAGATAAGCCGCCGCAGGTCGGGTTTGATTGACCTGTTATACGGACGAAGAAAGAATATATGCAAGCACTAAATTTGGCGAACAACAGCACAACAAACGCACGGCGAGAACTGGATTTTTACCCAACGCCGCCCGATGTTACCCATGCACTTATGAAGTTTTTGGACTTGGCACCATGCACTATCTGGGAGCCAGCTTGCGGGGATGGTGCAATGGCCGAGGTACTGAAACAGTATGCCCCTACCGTGCTTTGCAGTGATTTGCGCGAGACTGGGTATGGTGAGGGTGGCGTGGATTTTCTGGCGGAACGGCGCGAATGTGGCGCGATCATTACAAACCCGCCCTTCAATGTGAGTGAGGACTTTATTCGGCACGCACTACCGCAGGCCGATGTGGTTGCGATGGTTCTCAAATCCCAATACTGGCACGCAAAGAAGCGTACTGCGCTGTTCACAGAACACCCGCCTGCTTGGGTTCTGCCGCTGACTTGGAGGCCGGACTTTATGGGTGGCGAGCGCGGTGGCGCACCAACGATGGAGGTTCACTGGACGGTGTGGGTACGTGGCGACACGTGCACCAAATACCGACTACTTAGCCGAGTCGTATAACGCGTTATATAAGTGATCCTTACTGCCGGATAAAACTGCCAAACGCGTTGTTTTTTACACTAAAACCTACGGCAAGTCTCGCACCTAGCCGTGGGATGCTACGGATAAAAGAGCAGGCAAACCCTGCAAGAAATGGACGAAATGACCAAAGAAGAATTACTGAGAATCATGCGGCTTCTGTCCGCATTGGAAGCACTTGGCATGATGCGCGATAGAACAACGCCCGAGTACCTGCTTGAGAATTTGAGCGGGTGTGTAGAGATATTAGAACGGGAGATTTTGAAATGACCACACCGAATGAAGAACTGCGCAAAGAGAACGACACACTACGCGCCGAGTTAAACACCACAGAAGTCCTACTTGAAGAATGCAAGATGGATTGGTCCGGTGACGTTACGCAAATTAAGGCAGAACACAAGCATGAGATTGACCAGCTACGCGCCCAGCTTGCGGAGATTGAGAAGGCGGAGCCTGTCGCTTGGATGTCAGAACACGGTCATCTATATGAAACACTCGCAGCCGCTGGGGAATACAGCACACCACTATTCACCCGCCCCATGCCTGCGGAATCGAATGCGGAGTTGGTGGAGGCTGCCTATGACGAAGTGCAGCGGCAGATTGTTGAGCGATACAGGGTAGAGAAATCCATTGGGGGATTCTGGCCCTGCTGTGTAAAAGCTGGCGACGGGACTATGGATATTTTTGTTGGCTCAAAAAAGCAGGCAGAGCATGTGCGGCAGGCATTGCAAACTGCGTGTTTGGATGGCGCATTCATGATGTCAAACGCAGCACTATCAAAATACAAAGGAGCGAAGTGATGAACGTCTACCAAGCATTACTGCGAGATGGTGCAGCCAAGCGTGCGGCACTGGAAGTAAAGGGGAAAGCTGAAATGACCCAATTCGTAACCGTAGACCGCGCCACGCTGGAGCAGCTTGTGGCGGCGTTGAACAACGCAGAGGACGCGCTGAACAACTCCCAAGCCTTGATCGCTGGACGTGAACGATTTGGCTTTGCAAAGCCCTGCTACGGAGCAAACGAGATCGCGCTTGGTTTCGTATCGCTAGCCATCACCGAAGGCCGCGCAGCCCTCGCCAATGCAGAGCCTACGGGGTGCACATGGACGAAAGACCCAGACTTTGAAATGGGCGACACATACGACAGTTCATGTGGCGAAAAGTGGTCATTCATCGACGGAGGCCCGACTGAAAACCGCGTGCGTTTCTGCCAAGGTTGCGGTAAGCCAGTGAAGTTAATTAAGGACACACCATGACCACACTACAAGAAGTCCTACCCTGCCCATTCTGCGGGAAACAGCACACGCTGCAAGTAATCAGCGGACAAGAACTAATGGGAGAAGATCAGGAGTTCTGGCAGCACTCCGAGTCATTCGGTGTGGTCTGTGATGCAAGCACGCCAGATGGCAAAGGCGGCTGCGGCGCAACTGGTGGATTCAAGCCAACAGAAGACGAAGCCATTGAGGCATGGAACACGCGCACTGCACTGGCACAGCAGGAGTTGCCACAGAAAGAATGCCCCGACTTCATGGCAGGGTATGACGCAGGTATGGCTGATGCTAAGCGTATGGCACAGCATGGCAACACAATCACAGCTCTGCGCTCACAAGTTGAGTACCTTGATAAGATCGTAGAGGATCAGGCTAAGGTGCTGGCACAGCAGGGGGAGCCGGTGGCGTATATGGCAAAGAACAAGAATGGCGGTAATGAGTCGCTTATCAGGGCAAGACTGCTAGAGCAAATTGGTCGCAGTGATGACCACGACTACACGCCACTCTACGCAGGAGCCGCACCAGCACCACAAGCGCACCATGTTCCCGAAGTTGGTTTCGGGAACATGCCATACAGCCCGTACCTGTTCGGGGGACTGCGGTTCAAAATGAACTTCGACAAAAGCGGCAACGCCACCAACTTTCACGGGGCCGAAAGCGCTCTGCAAGGTGCATGGGTGGCACTGGTGGATGCAACTGACAATTGCCATCTGCAATCCGCGCAGCCAGTAGCGCAGCCAGCGCAAGGCGTAGGGCGCACCAACCCATGCGATGAAACTGGCGGTGCAGTTGAGCGCTTTGGATGGCAAACTTTTCTTGGTAAATCACCAGAGATCATCCCAGCAACAAATGGTTCCTTTGTCTGGTACAGCGACTATTTGAAACTGTGGCAATCCGCGCAGCCAGTAGCACAGCCAAAAATACGCCTCAGCGATGACGAAATACTTTCAATCGCACATCGCACAGCAACCCGGTACACGCACTTTGTGCAGCCTGGGCAGGTGATGTACGGATTTGCGCAACACCACATGATTGATCTTGTCAGGGCAATCGAAGCCGCGCACGGTATAGGAGGGGTGAAATGATCTTCCCGCCACGCCCAAAAGGTATAGAGCGCGACGATACGGAGCATGGGCGCTTGTATTACAGCGCCGAGGATTTGCGGCGCTACGGGCTGCAATGCGTCGAGGAATACAAACGCTGCAACACAGAGCGAAGCAACCCGCAGAAAGCAGCTCCTAGATGTGATGTTGTGGATGACCTAATGTCAATGATGGGAATGAAAAAATGACAGAACCAACACTAAGACAGTGGAAGCGCCGCGCCCTGGCAGCAGAGGAAGAGCTTGCAACCATCCAAAAACTGCGCGCTTTCGATACAACTCGGGAGATGGATATGGCCCGTGAGAACGCAACGCTGCGGGTTGCTCTGCGTGAGGTTCAGGATGCAAGCAACTGGGCTTATGGGGCAATAGCTGACAAATTAGGGGGCGTGCCCACGTAGCGCTGCAATGATGGCGCCGGTATTGTCAGTACCATCGCGCGCCTTGATGGCCTCTAGATCGGCCACGGCTTGCCCGGTGAGGTTGACAGATACCCGCTTACCCCCGGATTCAAGCAGGGCCAGCTTGGATGCTGCCTGCCTGATCTTGTCGGGGGTGCGCTTGGATGCGGGTTTGTCGCCATCCTTGGGTGGCAACTCTGCCACCTGGGCGGGCTTTGGGATGACGAATTTACGCATCGGACATTTCCGCGCCTGTGGCTTTCGCTATGGCTTCGCTTGCCTTGCTGTACGCCGCGTTAATTGGGGCTATGTCCATACCATCGCATCGAACGGTGGTTATCGCAATCAGAGCCGCCAGCAGTTCAGGAGCAGCGGCAATCAGGCGGGCGTTTGCCATGCCGGCATCCTTTCCGAGTGGGTCGGCAATGTCGGAGGCGATTGCAACATCATTGACTCCGCATGACGGCGCATACACATACACCTCGTCGTAAATCAACTTCCCATCACGGCCTGTGCCTGCATGGTTTATTTCCCAAGGCCCCGGTGTGTGTTTTGTGGTCATGAGTTCATCCATTCGTCAAAAGTTTTAACAGGCCAGCCCAAGGCTTGCGCCTGGGCCACATAAATGTCGTAGCGGTCTTGCAGGCTCATGCAGCAACAACGCCCGTAGCTTTGGCAATGGCTTCGCGGGCAACCGTCACATAGTCCGGGTAAACCCACTCAGTACCGGCCATTGCCGTGGGGCGGTAGTCGTTTACAACCTTTTGCAGCGCAGCCAACAGTTCCGCCGACTTCGCGCACTCAACCGCATAGAGGGCAGCAGCGCCGCCATCATCAAGCGATTCCATAAAGGCAGTGCTTGGGTCCATCACATCGCGCTCAAATTCTTCGCCTACGCTGTGATCGCTCACGCAGTCTATACCATTGCCGAGGATGATGTACACGCAGTAGCGCTTATTCATTTTCGGACCAACAAAGTGGATGATGCTGTCATCAACTGAAAACACAGCATCCATTGCTTCTGTAGCCGTCTTGCACTTCACAAGTTCGTCGCCGCCATCGTCAACGAACGGCACGCGCCAGCCCGCAGCCAGGGCGCCATCAATGAGGTTTTGGACGATAAGGCGCTCTAGGGCTTGGCGCGCGGTGCTGGTCATTTCCATGGTGGTCTTTCGGTGTTTGGGGTTCGGGATGAACCCACTGCAAAACCCTGACCCGCAGGGCTTCACGGTGGGAATCAGTCGGTGATAGTCAATCCCATGCCTTCGACGTACAGGCACCCGTGGCGCATTAGGGTGCGCTTGCCCATGTATTGACTGCGCAGCATGTCCCAGCCCGCCCAGTCGGTGCGCTCGGTTGTCCACACGCTGCGATAGTCCGGGTGGATAGATTCGTATGCCTGCTTTGTCAAGATCAGGTCTATCGTGGTGTTCATGCTGCGGCCCCTGTGCGGAATTGTTCAACGGTCAGATTGCGCGCAAAGAAGCTGTGGCCCACTTGCTTGAAGCAAGCATGCACCGCCTTGCCTTCGTCGTTGTGGCGCAGGGGTTCACCCACAAGGAATGCGCCGGCAACCTGCGCGCGTGGTGGCACGCACTCCAGCATTTCCCAAAACATATCCTCAGTGGTGGGAATCCACTCGGTTGGGTAGGCATCCATTGCAGCCCACAGGGGAGCCCATTCAAGGGGGAGGGTGCTTGTGGTCATTACTCCACCAGGGGTGTAAATCTCGCCAAGGATGGTTGTGTTTTTCATGCTGCGCTCCGGTCGAAGTTGATAGCCGCCACGGTGGCAACGAATTGACGCAGACACAAGGGCTTCCAGCCGCCCAGGTGGGCATGCAGGACATGGCGGGAATACATGGTGCGGATAGTCATGGGGTTTTGCCTTTCAAGGGTTAATTTGTTGATAGGTGTATTGTGAGCGCTCACAGCAAAGAATGCAAGAACTATTTGCACTAAACACAAAAATACTTTGATCGTTTAGCAACGCCCGGTATGGGTTGACTTCGCAGAGGGCACATTTGTAATCCGGGCAATGAATCCGGCCATAACTAAACCTCAAATCGACTGGCAAGCCATCGAGCGCGAGTTTCGCGCCGGGGTACTGAGCTACGCCGAGATAGGCGCGCTGCACGGGGTAAGCAAGGGCCGCATCAGTCAGGTGGCAAAGGCAAAGGGATGGGAGCAAGACCTGCGGGCAAAGATACAGGCCAAGGCCGAAGCCAAGCTAAACGCTGCTGCCGTAAACAACTCACTAAACGCCGCCGATGAAGTTTCGACGCGCCAGATGATTGAAGCGGGCTCTGACCGAATCGCGCGGGTCAGGATGGAGCACCGCCAGGATATAAATCGGGCGCGCTGCTTGGCGAATGCACTCATGGCCGAGCTCGAAGCCCAGACCTTTGATGCTGTGCTTATGTCGGAGTTGGGCACTTTGATGCGCAACCCTAGCGAGGATGGCCACGACAAGCTGAGCGAGATTTACCGCAAGGTCATTTCAATGCCAGGGCGCGTAGACACTGCCAAAAAGCTGATTGAAACCATAAAGTCAGTGATCGGCATGGAGCGCGAAGCCTACGGGATTGATTCGACGCCCGCCGAGGTTGCGCAGAACGGCATAGCGGCATTCTTGGCAGGCATGAAACGATCCGCGTTGCCGGTTGTCTATGAGGTGGAAGCCGATGACAGCCTCTAGCACCATCGTGCGACCGTTCAAATTGCCTGCGACTGGCAACTTTGCCACCAAAAAGGCAGGTTTTAGTGGCAACTCTGCCACTTTTGGCGAGAAAGTAATAAAGAACAAGCCTCTTATAACTTCCGAATCTGGCAACTTTGCCACTAAACCCAGCATTGATCCGGGCTTTGTGCCGTCGAATGAGGCCGAATTGCAGGCGTGTTTGTCCGATCCAGCCTGGAGGGTATGTAGCGGATTTATCTACAAAATTATGGTGAAAAAGCCGGACGGGGAAGATAACTCCGTCGTGCCATTCATCCCGAACAAGGCGCAGCGCCGGTTGATGGCGCGGCTGCACCATCGCAATATCATCATTAAGGCACGGCAATTGGGGTTCACGACTTTGGTTTCGATCCTGTGGCTTGACCATGCCTTGTTCAATGCCGACCAGCGCTGCGTGATCGTGGCGCAAGACAAGGACACAGCAGGCGAGATTTTCCGGGACAAGGTGAAGCTGGCCTACGAGCGCTTGCCGGACTTCCTGCTTAACGCCTTCCCGCTCAAGAGCAACAGCGCGTCAGAGATTCATTTCGCGCACAACAACAGCGCGATTCGCGTCAGCACCAGCGCACGCGGAGGCACGCCACACCGGCTGCACATTTCCGAGTACGGCAAGATTTGCGCGAAGTACCCCGACAAAGCCAAGGAGGTCGTCACCGGCTCATTGCCTGCGGTGCCACTGGATGGCATTTGCATCATCGAATCGACGGCAGAGGGCGCAGAAGGGGACTTCTACGACAAGACCAAGCGGGCCATTGCGCAGGCCCAGGCGCGCACACCATTGACGCAGAAGGACTTTCGGCTGCACTTCTATGCGTGGTGGCAAGAGCCGGGCTACCGGCTTGATACGCCGGTAATACTGACGGACAAGGATCGTGAGTATTTCAGCATGGTCGAGGGGCAGACGGGCACCACGCTTGACCAGCAGCAACGCAATTGGTACGTGGCAACCCGTGATGGCGAGTTTGGCGGCGACCCGGAGAAGATGTGGCAGGAATTCCCTTCCACGATCATGGAGCCGTTCCAAGTCAGCACCGAAGGCACCTATTACGCGATTCAACTGGCATGCGCCCGCAAGGAAGGCCGCATTTGCCATGTGCCCCATGCAGTCGGTGTGCCGGTCAACACGTTTTGGGACATTGGCAACAGCGACGGCACGGCGGTGTGGTTTCACCAGCGTATCGGCTTTGAGGACCGCTTTATCAACTTCATTGAGGGTTGGGGCGAGAGCTACAGCTACTACGTGCGCCAGATGCAGGCCATGGGCTACGTTTGGGGCACGCACTACCTACCGCACGATGCAGCACACAAGCGCCAGCAGGGCCACAAGGTGGCATCCCCCGAGGACGAATTGCGCGAGCTGGGCATTGGTGGCGACTGGACGATTGTTCCGGTCGTGGACGAGGTGATCCACGGCATCCAAAAGACCCGCGACCGCTTCGGCGCCATGTTCTTCGACGCGGAGAAATGCGCCCTTGGGCTTGCGCACTTGGGCAACTACAAGAAGACATGGGACAAGGCGCGCGGCGCCTGGAAGATTCACACCCCTTCAAAGATCGACGGCCATTCCGAGGCCGCTGATGCCCTTCGCCAGTTTGCCCAAGGGTATCAAGCGCCCAGGCTGATTGAGGGCAAATCCAAATCATCACGCAATTGGCGTGTTTCATAGGGAAATAGCATGAGTAGCATTCTTGGCGCCAACGGCGCTAACTGGGTAGAGCTTGGCGGCGAACGCACATGGGAGCAGCGTGTGAAGGGCGACATTGTGGTGTCGTACCAATGGCTGCACGTAGGAAAAAAGGAGCCGCAGGCATGCATGGTGCTGTTTCCAGCCGTTGCCAAGCTCGACGGCGGCGCCTACGCGATTCCACAGGAGAACGCCTACGAGTACGCCGACAAGACGGGCGGGCCAACGCCTTACCTACTTACCGCTGCGATGAACGCGGCAACAAGCATGGGGTTCTTCCCCGACGAATCGACGGTGTTCCGCATCGTCGATGTGATTGTGGACGGCTTGGCCGACCTGATACGCATGCCCAGCGACCAACCCGGTCAACTGGCAATTAAACGGGCTTTGCACGGGATCGAGGCCACGGCCAAGGTGAACGGCCAAGTCATTCATCAAGAGGTGCTGTGATGTTCGGCCCAACCAAAGATACCCCCGTTGATGTGGCAACTCTGCCAGATGCGCAGAAGGTCAACCCTGATGCTTCAACCACAAAGCTGATTGATGGCACGCTGGAGCGCCATGCGACCCTGATGCAGTCATTGCGTGACGAGCGCGACCTGCAGGGCGAAGAACGCATCCAAATGGCGATTGACAACGACTACTACGACCACTTGCAATGGCGCGAGGAAGATGCCCAGGTGCTTATGGATCGCGGGCAGGCCCCGCTTGTGTTCAACGAGTCACGCCAAACAATTGATTGGGTATGCGGCATCCAGAAGCGTATGCGGATGGACGAGAAGATTCTCCCCCGCGAGGAAGCCGACCAGCAGAGCGCCGAAGTCAAGAGCAAGGTATTCAAGTGGGTCAGTGATGCCAACTTGGCGCAATGGCACGAATCGCGCGCCTACAAGCAGGCGGTAATGGGCGGGCTGGGATGGCTGGAAGAAGGCATCAATACCGACCCCGGCGCCGTGCTGATTTACTCCGGCTCGGAGGACTGGCGCAATGTGTACCGCGATAGCCGTTCACGCTTGTTCGACTTGAAGGACGCCCGCTACCAGTTCCGGCGCAAGGTGACGGACTTGGATTACGCACTGGCATTGTTGCCACACGCCAAGCAGCATTTGGTGCAGCAGGCCGGTATCTCGGACGTAGAGCATGGCGCGGCCAATGGTGATGATGTTTGGTACTTGGGTGAGCGCTTGACGGGCTCTACAGACATGACGGGCACGGGCGGTAGCTTGGCACGGCAGTTTCAAGACCGTTCGGCCTACATTGGACGCTCGGAAGCCCAAGACCGTGGGCGGCGCTTGTCGGTCAACTTGCTGGAGTGCTGGTATCGGGTGCCCGAGGCGATCAAGGTGTTTGCCGCTGGGCCATTGCGTGGCAAGGAGTTCAACCCCAAAGACCCCGGCCATGTACAGCTTGATAACGACCGCTGGAAGATGTACGGTGCAGTGACCCAGCGCATGCGCGTGATGATTGCCACAGAGGCCGCGCCATTGTGGGATGGCAAGAGCCCGCTGCGCCATCAAAACTTCTCCCTGGTGCCCATTTGGGGTTATCGACGCGGGCGCGATGGACTTTGCTACGGCCTGATGCGTGGCATGCGCGACATTAACGACGACATAAACAAGCGCGCATCCAAGGCGCTGCACGCGGCATCCAGTAACCGCATGGCCTACGAATCCGGCGCATTCAAAGACCCCGAGGTGGCACGCCAAGAGGCCGCGCGCCCGGATATGGCCTTGGAGGTCAAGCGCCTGGACATGGTGCGCTTTGAGAAGCCACAGGCCGACATGGCGATGAACTTTGAATTGCTGTCCTTTGATCGTGAAATGCTGCGCAACGTGGGCGGTGTGACGGATGCCAACTTGGGGCGCGACTCCAACGCCATATCGGGCAAAGCAATCGGGCTGCAGCAAGACCAAGGCGCATTGGCGACCAGTGAGCTACCCGACAACCTGCGCCTGGCAAAGCAACTGGCCGGACGCCTGCGCTTGAGCCACATTGAGCAGTTCATGACCGAAAAGCAGGTGGTTCGCATCGTGGGCGAAGGCCAGCCGGTGCAGTGGGTGACGATCAACGACGAGCAGGAAGACGGCACGGTGCTGAACGACATTGCGGGCAACGAGGCCGATTACATCATTGGGGAGCGCGACTACCGCGAAACCTATGCACAGGCTGCCATGGAGGAAATGATGGAGCTTCTGGGCAAGATCGCCACGTATGCCCCCCAGGTTGTCATGAACGTGTTGGATTTGGTCGTCGATTCCGCCGAAATCAAGAACAAGGACGAGTGGGTTTCCCGTATCCGCAAGATCAACGGCCAGCGCGACCCAACCAAGGCCCCGACACCCGAAGAACAGCAGGCGCAGAAGCAGGGCGAGGACGAGGCAAAGGCAGAGAAGCAGATGCAGCTAGACACCATGCAAGCGGGCTTGGACAAGCTGCGCGCCGAGGTAAGCAAGCTGGACACCGAGGCCCTGTTAAAGCGCGTGGAATCCATGTTCAGCGCATTGCAGGCCGCGCAAGTGGTTGCCCTGAATCCCACTGTGGCACCTATTGCCGACACGATTGCAGCCGGTGCCGGGTTCAAGGATCAGGCAGGCCAAGACCCCAACATTCCTCAGCCCGCCATGCCCGCGCAACCCGCTCCAGTAGCGGATATGGGAAATCCCATGGCCGAACCAGCGCAACAAGAGCAGGACTTCGACCAAGCCATTACCCCCCAAGCACCACCAGACAGCGCGACCGGCCTGGAAGGCATGCAGCAAGGCATTGAAACCACCACCGGCGCCGACAACGGCCCCGCCATGTAACAACGAAGGACACCATGAAAACAGACGACAAAACCATTGAAGCCGAAATCCAAGCCAAGGGCCTGACCGCCCCGCGCGTGACGCCTGCTGACATTGAGGCGAACATTGCCAGTGAGGTGTACTTCACTGCGGCAGATGCGGTGCGCTTTTCATACCTGACTTCCGACCCCGATGAACTGGACGCACGCCGCCAAAAGGCCAGTGTTTGCGAAAGCCTGGACGGACGAACCTACAGCGGTGCATGCCTTGACATAGACGCCAGCACGGAAGTACCTGAATCTACCAAGCTACTGACCTTCTGCGTGCTCATTCTGCAAAACGGCTTCACCGTGACCGGCGAGAGCGCATGCGCAAGCCCGGAGAACTTCGACGCCGAGATTGACCGAAAGATTGCCCGCGAAAACGCCAAGCAAAAGATTTGGCCGCTGATGGGCTACGCGCTGAAAGAGCGCCTGCACGAATCCGCCATCTAACCAACCAATCCCCATTTTTTTGATACAGAGAGAACACCATGGAATTAGCCAACATTTCCCAAGCAGACATGACCGCCCTGAACGCACAGGGCTACACCGAGCAAGACCTTTCTATGCTCGCCAAATCCGAGGTTGACGCACTGCTTGCCGTGCCATCCGATAACGATGCGGGTGGCAACTCTGCCAGTGATCCGCACGGCGATGCCGCTGCAGCGCAGGACGCGGCCAACGTGGAAGTGCAGGGGAATGCATCAAGCGAAGTGGCAGAGTTGCCAGCGAATGCCCCATTTGTGCCACAGTACAGCGCCGAGGTTCCCGAAGATGCCGCCGAACAGATCAAGGCACTCAAGGCCGAGGAACGCGCAGCATTCAAACAACTGATGGACGGCGAGATTGATGCCGACGCATATCAGGCGATCCGCGACCGGGTGGAGACTGACACCGACGACCTGAAAACAAAGGCGCTCACAGCCAGCATTTTCAATCAGGCCAACGCACAGGCTGCAGAGCAGAACGCCCGCGCGGAGTGGAATCGCTCGGAGGCACAGGCGTTCGCTTCATTCAAGGCCGAGGGCTTGGACTACAAGGGCAAACCCGCACTGCTGGCCGCGTACAACACCAACCTGAAAGCCTTGGGAGTTGACCCCAAGAACGAGAACCGCGATGCCGCGTGGTTCCTGACCGAAGCACACCGAATCACCAAGGCTGATTTGGGAATTGTGACCACACAAGCGACAAACACCAATAAACCGGCACCGACCGCCCGCAATGGGGTTGACCTGTCCGAATTGCCGCCGACACTTCGCAACGTACCTGTAGCGGCTACTGGTTCGGTCAATGCTGACGAGTTTGCACACATGCGCAATCTGGAAGGTCTTGAACTGGAGCGGGCGCATGCGAGGTTAACGAACGAGCAGCGTGACCGCTGGATGGCAGAGTGAAAAGCGAGAACACATGGTTTGGTGATGTGCGCCCAGGCGAGTCAATCGCCATTGGGGACGGGATCAAGCTGCGTGTGGAAGAAAAATCGGGCCAGCGTGCCCGGATTCGGCTTGATTTCACCCGGCCCACCAGCGTTAATCGGATCACACCAGCGATGGCGAACTTTGCCAAGCAGGGTGTGAAGTAGGAAAAGGCCCAACGGGAGCCGTAATCCCGTAAGTTAGGCCGCGCAGTAGTGCAGCCCTGTGGAAATCTAAACAGGAGCATTATTGCCATGGCACAAACGAAATTCGGGGTCAATGACCCACAAGAAGTTAAAAAATGGGGTACAGACCTTGCTGTAGCTATCAACCGTGAGAGCTATTTTTCTAGCTCCATGGCAAGCGAGAGCAAGCGCGCACGCACCCCCATTCAAGTCATCACCGACTTGGAAAAAGATGCCGGTTTGGAAGTAACCGTTGACCTGCTGATGCCCATGAACATGGAGCCAGTGGTTCAAGCCAAGCTGGAAGGCAAGGGCCAAGCGCTCAAGTATTTCACCGACAAGCTGCGCATCGACCAAGTTCGTGGCGCCGTTGGTGCGGGCGACCGCGTGACCAGCAAGGCAACTCTGCGCAACCTGCGCGAAGACGCCAAAATCGTGATGAAAGACTGGTGGGCTCGCCTGCAGGATGAATTGCACTTCATCTACCTGTCGGGCGGCTTCGGCAACTACGGCGGCACTGGCTACCTGTGGAGCGCAGCCAACCCGATGTTTACCGTCAACGCAATCACTGCGCCTGACGCACAGCATCAAATGTTCGGCGGCAACGCGACCAGCCAAGCCGACATTGGCACCGATGACGGCTTCGACTTGCGCATTATCGACCGCGCGGTGGCAAAAGCTGAAACCATGGGCGGCGACGGCACCGACGAGTTGAGCATGGTTCCCGTGAACGTGGACGGCAAGAAGTGCTATGTGGTGTTGTGCCACACATTCCAGTACGACGCGATGAAGGCCAACGCCAGCACAGGCCAGTGGCTGGACATTCAGAAGGCGGCTGCTGCTGCGCAAGGCTCAAACGCTCTGCTGTTCAAGAACAGTGGCGGCATGTACGCTGACTGTGTGATCCACAAGCACCGCAACGTGATGCGCTTCAACACATGGGGCGGTGGCTCTGTCAAGGGTGCGCGTGCGTTGTTCTTGGGTTCGCAAGCAGGTGAAATCGCTTACGGCTCCAGCGGCGGCATGGGTACTCGTTACCGCTGGACCGAAGTCATGACCGACCACGAAGACCAAGTGGAAATCGGCACGCACTGCATCATGGGTGTGAAGAAGTCCACCTACAAGGGCAAGGCCGGTACCGCACAGGCGGGCGTGTCCAAGGACTTCGGCGTGATCGCGCTGGACACCTACTGCGCAGACGTTGCGTGATGTAGACGGAGCCCCTTCGGGGGTTCCCTCTTGCAAACCATTCAAATCTTAATTTTCCAAGGAGCCTATCGTGGCAAAAACCCAAACTAAGGCATTTTCCGGCATCAAGCCTATCGTTCTCCCAGATGGCGGAGCCCCTGAATACTGCGCAGTGGACATTGAGTTTCCCGCAGCGTTTGCTTCTGGCGACTTGATCCAAGTCTGCACCATCCCTGCGGGCTACCGCGTGTTGGACTGGTTCTTGAACCTTCCCGACATTGATTCTGGCTCTGCCGTACGCGTGGCAGTCGGCGTATCCAATGCCACATTTGCCGTCCCCGTGTCTACCGACATTGGCACCGGCAATCAGGTGTGGGGTACTGCACTGGACGCCGGCGCAGGCGTGCCATACCGCAATGCGCTCAATGCCTCTGCGGCTGACGCGGTGTTTGATACATCGACCATCCCCGGCAATCGTGAGATTGTCCTGAAATGCACGACCTCAGCCACTGGCTACACCGGCTCTGGCAAGGTGGGCCAACTGGTAATGCTGTTGCAGGGTTAACCCAGCAGTAGCCGACACATGGGGTAGTTGTGCAAACGGCTACCCCGTTTTTGATTCCAAGGAGAGAAATTCATGGCAATGATTCAGGCAATCACCCGCAAAAAGAAGTATGAAATCAACATCGTCGCGCTGGGTGTTGCGCTGGCGTTCTTGCCAAATGACAAAGGCGATGTGGTGTGTGATGTGGCCGGAAGTGATGCGCAGGACTGGCTTTTGTCGATCCCGGCAGCATTCCGCCTGTATGGCGAACCGGACGTAGAGCCCATTTCCACGCTGCTGACAGCACCCCAAGTGGCAGAGTTGCCACCTGTCCCCGATTCGCAAGTGGCAGAGTTGCCAGTCGATGGGCATCGCTACATGCTGAAAAACGGCGAAACAGAGTTCGATTTGCGCCCACTGACCGATGACGAGTTGCACGCCTTCGCACAGGCCAACGGCATCAAAGTGTCGTCTAAAGCCAAGGGCGATGCGATCCGCGACAAGATCGTCCAGGCACTGACTGCCGAGGTGTAAGCCATGGCCGGCACCATCAAGGTCAAAGAGGTATTGCGCCGGGTGAGCGTGTTGCTGCAAGACAGTGACCCGCAGTTTGTGCGCCATCCCGAAACGGAGTTGGTGGACTGGCTCAATGATGCCCAGCGCGCCATCTTCACCTACTTGCCCGCTGCTTGCTCTCGCATTGATGCGGTGCGGCTGGTGCCCGGCACGCTGCAATCCATCGAATCCATACCCACGGCCTACTGCAAGCCGGGTGACGGCTCTACGCCTACCGTGCCCGTGGAGGGCTCCATGCTTTTGGGTGTGGTGTGCAACATGGGCGCCGATGGCCTGACGATTGGCAACGCAGTGCGGGCGATCACGGACGGGCGCGAGGTACTGGACACGCTGGTGCCAAACTGGCACACGGCCACGGCCACGACCATCGTCAATTGGGTTTATGACCCTTCCACCCCGCGCCAGTTCTTTGTGTACCCCGGCGCGCACGCCAGTACGCCGGTATGGGTTCGCATGGCATTCGTGGCCCAGCCCATTGAAATACCGAATACGGGCACGCCTGGAAGTGAGTTGTACGCATCTGGCGGGTCATCCGTTACCAAAATCAGCGTGCATGACGAGCATTTGGACGATTTGGTGAACTACTGCGCCGCGCGGGCTCAAATGAAGAACGCGCAGTTTTCATCGACAAGCAATGCGGGTGCGTTCGCGCAAATGTTCACGGGCTCCATCAATGCCAAGTCGGTGGCGCTGACGGGCTACAACCCCAACTTGAAACACTTGCCATTCGCACCGGCACCAATGGGAGCCGCATCGTGATACTGGACGACTTTCTCCCCTACATCCTGCCAAAAGCCAAGGGGTGTTCTGCACTGGTTGCCACGCTCAACGCGCGCTTGGCCGTGATTGAGTTGTGCCGCAAGGCGATGATTTGGCGCGAGTACCAGACCAGCACGCCCACGGTGGCCCTGCAAACGGCCTACGCCTACACGCCTGCAGCCAATCAGCAAGTGTGCAAGCTACTGAGCTTGACGCTGGCCGGGGAGGATGTGGACGTACTGGACCCGGCAGCAGGCAAGATGCTGGACACAGCCGGCCAAGTCGGTCCATACGCCTATGGCGGCTTTATCGGGTTTGAGTTGCACCCGGCACAAGAGGCTGACTTGGCAATAGTCACTTACTCCGTGGTGGCTCCATCCATCGCCGCGACGACAATCCCAGATTCGATGGGGCGGTATGCCGAGGAAATTGCCAACGGGGCCTTGTCGCGCATCCTGGCTGAAAAAGACAAGTCGTACAGCGATCCGAACGGCGCGGTGCTGGCAATGGGCCTATGGGCGCAGGCGATTGACGATGCAAAGACGGATGCCATGGAAGGCTTCGCGCGGGTGACTACGCGCACCGGAAAGGCATGGTTCTAAGCCATGGCAGTGATCCGGTTAGGCCCATTCCTTGGCGCGATACTGGCATTGCGCCCCAAGCTGCTGAACAATAACAGTTCGGTGGTGTCGCTCAACCACATGCCCGACCGTGCCGACTTGCGCCCGTGGAAGGTGCCGCTAACTGTGGCAACGGTGCCAAGTGGCAACAAAACCATTCACATGCTCAAGCGTGACGCGGTGACGGATGCCGTGTACTGGTTCACATGGGTGGACATTGTGCATGCCGTGAGTAGTTTCAAAAGCAGCGATCCGACCAAGCGCACCTACTACACGGGCGTGGGAGCCCCCAAAGTGACCGATAACTTGATTGGCATTGCTGGCGCACCCTACCCAACGTCATACCGCGATTTGGGCATCCCCAAGCCACTGACCGCGCCCACCATCACGCAGACGGTGTCAGGTACTGGCGACGACGAAACCCGCTACTACGCCTACACCTACCTGAGTGACTGGGACGAGGAAGGCCCCCCGCAGATTAGCGCGGCTGTGACCTGCAAGCCTGGAGCTACATTCAACATCACCAACTTGGCAGCGGTGCCAAGCGGCGGTGGCGAAACGCGCGGGATCAACCGTATCCGCATTTACCGAACAGTGGCAGGCGATACCGGCGCGGCGTTCTTCTTCCTGCGCGAGATTACGGCAGCCACCAGCACGGCAGACGATGCGCGCGCCGTTGGTACGGACACGCTGCCATCCACACTGTACGCGATGCCGCCTTCTGACCTGAAATGCCTTATCGGGCTGTGGAACGGCATGATGGCTGGCATCACTGGCAACGCGGTGCGCTACTGTGAGCAGTTCAAGCCGCACGCATGGCCGGTTTCCTACGAAACCCTGTGCATGGATACGCCGGTTGCGCTGGCCGTGTTTCAAAAGAACCTGCTGATTTTGACGACCGGACGCCCACGCATGGTGTACGGCAGTGCGCCCGAGGCGATGGACGATACGCCGGTTGAATTCATTGCAGGCTGCGTGTCGGTGCGCTCTGTGGTGTCGTTCGGCCATGGTGCCTGCTGGGCGACTTCCAACGGCTTGGCCTATGTTGGCGTGAACGGTGCGCCGCGCCTGCTGACGGATGGCGTGATGCTGCCCGAGGACTGGCAAGCGATCAAGCCAGAAACCATTGTGGCAGGGCAGTACAAGGGGCGGTACTTTGGCTTCTACGACCTTGGGGTTGGCGGAATCAAGGGATTCGTGATTGACCCACTGGCGCCGGATGCAGGCATCTACTTCCTTGATACGGGCTACACGGCAGCGTTCTATGACTCGCTTGGTGAAAAGCTGTACGTGGTTGACGGAACGAACATCAAGCAGTTCGACGGTGGCGGATCAAACATGACGGCGACCGTGCGCAGCAAGGTTTTCCGCATGCCCGCACCCCTGAATATGGCCTATGCCGAGGTGATTGCCGATACCTACCCGGCAACGTTCAAGCTGCTGGCCGACGCCCGCGCGACCTGGACGAAGACCGTGACCAGCAAAAAGCCGTTCAACCTGCCCAGCGGCTACAAGGCCGACGATTACCAAATTGAAGTCAGCACGGCCACGGACATTACGGGCGTGGTGGTGGCTGAAACCCTTGACGAGATTGCCCAAACATGAGCCGACTAAAGGACGTTCCTGAATTGGCGCGTGACGGTAGCAACCTGAACGCTGTCATTTCTGCCGTGCGTGAGGTGATCCAAACCTTTCGCGGGTATCGCGGCGATCCACTGGACGCAGCGCTTACACGGCGCACGGCAACCGCAGCGGGAATCCTGAACCCCGATGGTTCGGCTGCGATTGGATCGGGTAGTGTCGGGCCTGCTGGCCCTGCCGGACCTGCTGGGCCAAGCGGTGATACCTATACGCCTGACTTGACCCCCCCGCCAACAGCCGAGGGTCTTTCTGTAACTGCAGGCATTGGGCACCTGTACATTTCGTGCAACCAGCCCGTTTACACGCAAGGCCATGGGCACGACTTGACGGTGGTGTATGGCGCGAAGTGGCCCAACGGTGCAGCGCCCACATTCTCCAACGCGGTGGAGTTGATGCGCTTTCAGGGCACGTTTTCGGCATATGCCAGTGACCCAAACACCCGGTGGTGCATTTGGATCAAGTGGCTATCGGTTGATGATGTTCTATCTGTCAGCCCAGCAGGCGGCACCAACGGTGTGCAGGCAACGACCGGGCAGGATGTTTCCACGCTGCTGGCCGCACTGACCGGGGAAATTACGTCAAGTGAGTTGCATGCCACGCTTGGATCGCGCATCGACCTGATTGATGCATCCGGCACAGGGCTCGTTACGAAAGTGGCGGGCCTTGAAACAACCTATGGTTCTACGGCCAGTGCAGCGAGTTCGGCGGCGGCAGCGGCGGCTTCCGAAGCAGCGGCGATCATTGCACAAGGCAATGCAACCACTGCCGCATCGACTGCCACAACGAAAGCGGGCGAGGCCAGTACCAGCGCATCAAACGCAGCGACAAGCGCAACCAATGCAGCCGGATCGGCGTCAACGGCCAACACCAGCGCCAGCACGGCGGCAGGCTCTGCAACTGCCGCAGGCGGGAGCGCTGCGGCAGCGAATACCAGTGCCACCAACGCGGCAACCAGCGCAACGGACGCAGGGAACAGTGCAACTGCATCCAATTCGGCAAAGGTGGCGGCAGAAAGCGCGCAAGCTGGTGCTGAATCGAGTGCTTCGGCGGCATCATCATCCGCATCTACCGCAACCACAAAGGCTTCGGAGGCATCTACCAGCGCTTCGGCGGCGGCATCTTCTGCAACGACTGCATCCACACAGGCCAGCAGCGCCGGGGTGTTTGCCTCCAACGCGGCCACCAGCGCCACCAATGCAGCGGGTTCGGCCACCAGTGCAGCAACCGCACTGACCAACGTTCAGGCAACGGTGCGTGGCACCATGCTCGGCCTGCCGCTTGACCAGTGGGCACTCAATGGGCAGCAGATTGTCACGCTGAGTGATGGCAAAGTGGGGACGAGTGCATTGCGCCTATCGGGAGGCGGCTATGCCAACATGAATTACATGGTTGCCATAGACCGCACCAAGAAGTACCGCACGCGGTTCTGGGCAAGGCCGTCCGCCGACAACACAAGCGGACTCTTGTATTTCAGCCTGTGGCAATTCCTGCAGGACAAAGTAACGGGTTGCGCTACCAACGGTGGACGCGCGCCATATAAGCCAAGTGGAGTGCCGCCGTCATCACACAATTCATGGTTCGGCGCGCAGCAGTGGGGCGAATACTCCTACGAATGGAGTGCGGCGGATTGGCAGACAGGGATGGCTTTCGTTCTGCCCGAGTTTTTGGATAACTACTCTGGCGCAGCGGGTCACTGGGACATTCAAGGATTCGAGTTCACCGACATTTCCGAAGTGAGCGCCCAGGTGCAGACCGAGGCAACAACACGCGCCAGCCAAACCGGGGACTTGTACGCACAGTACACGGTCAAGCTCGACGTAAACGGAAAGGTATCAGGATACGGACTTGCCAGCACCGGGCCAACGGGCACGGGATCGACATTTGAGGTACGTGCCGACAAGTTCAGCATTGCAGCGCCTACCGGAGCGGCGGCGGGGTATGTGCCGTTCTCTGTGCTGACTGCGCCAACGGTGGTTGATGGGGTAACGCTGCCAGCAGGGGTGTATGCACAGGCCGCCTACATCGTGGATGGGCAGATCACCAATGCCAAGATAGCAAACGCGACCATTGACAACGCCAAAATTGCCAATCTGAGTGCTTCAAAGATCACGGCGGGGTCATTGGGCGTTGGCTCCTATGTCCGGTCTACCAGCTACACACCGGGCTCTGCTGGATTCAGCATCAATGCGGACGGCACGGCAGAGCTCAACAACGTGACGGTGCGCGGGACGGTTTACGCGACCGCTGGAGAGTTTACAGGCGCAATAAGCGGATCAACGATCACAGGAAGCACTCTAAGAACGGCTGAAACCGGGCAACGCATCCAGTTTGATTCGCAGGGGCTTCTATTCCTGACTGGTGCGACACCTTCTGGAAAGCATGGATCATTCAAGTATGGCGCGCAGAAATACGGTGCTGGTGTACTTGTGTATTTCAATAATGCGTCAAAGCTCATTCCTTTTTATGTCCAACAAGAGCAGTCAGTTGCAGACATACACTTATTCAACAGGCTGGCAGACCCAACAGGCCCGGCAGAAATTGGCGATTTAGCAGTTGTCAATGGGAAACTAAAGATATGCACAACAACCGGCTCGCCTGGAGTGTGGATGGTGGTCGGCGCACAAACATAAGGAGTAAATCATGGCATATCCAGCAAACATAGATTCGTTCACTACAAAGATCGATGGGGTTACTGATGTCTTGGCCGCTGACATGAACAACCTGCAATCATCCGTAGTTGCCATTCAAAACAAGGTTGGTATTAGTGGCTCATCCATACCTGGAACGATTGATTACTTATTGAAGCCACAAACGTGGTCAAGTACCGGGAAAGGCATTGGTACAACATACACAAATAGCACCGGCAGACCGATTTTTGTCGATGTGTCCTGGATTCGTGGCGCAAATACCAATGGTTACATCAATCTGTATGCAACCGTAGCGGGCGTTGTTATTAGCAATAACCGGCGCTACTTCAATACAACCGATGAGACTGCAAATGTCCAGTTTGTTGTCCCTAACGGCGCATCCTACCGGTGCGACCAAACTGGCATGGCTGGCGGCACAACAACATGGAATGAGTTGGCATAATGAAAAACTACCAAGACATCGACACTAAGCAAATTTGGGCCTTTGCGTCTGACGGCTCTCAGGATGATTACATCACTGCAAATCTAGTGCCAATCAGCGACGCGGATTTGGCGATTTTGAGAGCGCCATCTCCACCGACAATCAAGCAGCAACTTGCACAACTGGATGCCGACAACACACTGACCCAGCGCAATCTGCGTGAAACAGTGATGCTTATGGCGGAGGCCTTTAAGGCGGTGAGCAATAACGCCATCGACCTGTCGCATATACCAGGTGTCGCAAAGGTGATTGCGGTGGAGGCCGAAGCTACAGCATTACGGGTACAACTGTGATTTGCCTGTTTATATTACTGCTTCGGCCTGCGTTGCTCTGTGTCGATGGTGGCTCACGTAAACCGCACCACATCGTTGCTGCTCTTATTGCATGGGTGCTAGACATCATCATTGCACACACCATATGGCGGCTTGTTGCTGGCCCACTGCAGGAATCAGAGCGCACGATCAGCGACAGCCTGGAGCGTCTATGCCTAGACGTAAACAACCCAGATTGGGGGTTGTTTTGCTCGATTGCGCATCGTATCAACAGAATCTCACCAACGGGAGGGCACATCAAATCCGTACTGCGTTAAATAGAGTTTTCAAGCGGCTGCAGTCTCCAGTGGCAAAGTTGCCAGCGAACCCCATTCAGGGTTGATTTATTTGTGATGTGAATTCCAATGCCTGAAAGCAATTGGAGTATGGCATGACAAAAGTAGACAAGAACATTGATTTCCTGACTGATGATGACGGAAACCTGATTGGTTCGCGCAATGTCCGGCGTGAGGACGGCAATCCGGGGTTCAATGATAGCTACCTAGCCGTTTACGCCACCGACACCTCCGGCAACGTCACAGGGCTGGTGGGGCCGGGGGGTATGACACTGGCACTAAACCCACCCGGCAGCACCATCTGCGCGGCGTTTGGTGATTCGATAACGGCTCAAAACACCATAGTAACATCCTCGCAGACCTACATGTACAGCCACGGGTATATGGTGTGGGCATCCGTTCTGAGCGGCGGTAGGCTATTCTTTTCACCGACGCTTAACTTTGGCGTAAATGGTGACACCACCACACAGATGGTAGACCGTGCTGCCGCCGCAGCAGCGTCAGCCGCAACGCTTGGCGCTAAGTACGTAGCCATCCTTGCGGGGACAAATGACATTACCGCGTCAGTTTCGTTTACCACAATCACCACTAACCTTGCAAAGATTTACGCCGCCTTTTTGGGGTTGGGCGTCACACCGCTACTGATCCCGATTTTGCCCCGCGCTAATGACGGGGTGGGTGGGTCTATGACTACTGCATCGAGACAACGGCTACAGCGTGTTAATAACTGGATACGCCAGTACGCACGCGACAACCCTGCCGTAATATTTGCCGACCCCACCTTTAATATTACCGACTACGCGCTAACCAACGGCGACCCCATCGGGGCCCTTGCGGCCAATGCAACCGCGTACACCTATGACGGGCTGCACCCAGCAAATCGGGCTGCGTACTGGATTGGTAAGGCCGTCGCGGATGCCATGCAATACAGGCTTGCCGGGGCAAGCATGTCTATGTGGTCGCCAATCGATACGCACGATATTACACACAACCCAACTGGCAACATGCTAGCAAACGGGTTTATGGCAGGAACAGGCGGCACAAACGGCACTGGCTCTAGCGGATCGGTAGCAACTAGCTTTACAGCCCGCCGATTGTCTGGGACGAATGCAACAGTGGTAGCGTCAAAAGTCACATCCACCAACACAAATGGTACGACTTACCCGTTGCAACGTCTTGTGTGCGCTGGTGCTGGTGGTGGTAGCTCCACGGAAGCCCTGCAAATTTACCAACAGATATTTGTTGGGGCATCTACTTACGCGGTGGGTGACACTGTTTATGCAGAATGCGAAGTTACTGTATCCGGCATCACAGCCGACACGTTCCGCACTCTGTACCTTAACTGTGCCGACGCCAATATGTCCGCGCGCATTGGTCATATGGGCAATGTGGGCTATATGCCAAACACGGGCTTTTCCGGTGTCTTTCGCACGCCCGCGTTTGTCGTCGCGACAGGAACCACAGCACTTACCGTTGGCCTTGTCGCAGAACTGGACGGCACCATTGCTTGCGGTGTAACCGTAGACATTGGGCGCATGACGCTGCGCAAAGTCTAAACAAAGACCTCTACGCCAGCTACGACAGCACAGACCTTGTGGCGCTTTGCAGCAAACGATAAGCCCCTGATGGGGCTTATTTACTTCTTGGCAGTGGCAAAGTTGCCAGTCGCAGAGTAATTCCTGCGCACGCAGCCCAATCCGGGTTGATTAAAAAAGGGTGGCGTTTACGGTACAGGCTTGCAAACCGCAGGTAACTTTGTGCCAAACATCACCCAACATCGCAAGACCATTGGCAGCTATCTCGGGCAGGTACTGACGCCTGAAATTGCAGCCGAGATTGAGCTTTCCATGCGGCAAGAAGCACGAGAAAAGGTGTTTGCCCTTGAGAATTCTATGGTCGAGATTGAGCCCGCAGAGTGCCCTATTCGGCATTTTTTCGCCCCCGGCCAGTACGCCCGTGAAATGACAGTTCCAAAAGGCGTTGTCGCAGTCGGCGCGATCCACAAAACCGACAACCTTGTGATTCTGTCCAAAGGGCGCATGCTTTTGGCTACCCCCGGTGGCCCGGTGGAAATTGCAGCACCACACACCATGATTTGCAAAGCAGGAACAAAGAATTCCGCCATTGCTCTGGAGGATTCCGTGTGGACGAACTTCTTTCCCACCGAGGAAACCGATACGGAAAAGCTGGTGGAGTTGCTGACTGAATCGAAGGCGTGCGAGTTGCAGGGCGGGAGCAAAAACACGCAAGCGCTGACATTTGCAGCGCTGAAAAAATTGGAGAATTGATATGGCGTTTCTCGTTACAGCGGGTGCAAAGGTAGTCCAAAATCTATTTGATAAGCCTAGCCAGCCTGACACCAGCGGCATCAATGCTGCAGCAGTCACCAATGCCAACATATCCGCCGACACATTGGCTTGGTACAAGGAAAAAGACGCCCGCGACCGGCCCATGCAACAGAAGTTGGCCGATAAAGCCTACGAGGTAGCGGATCAGCAGCTTGCATCCAGCAAGGCGAATGACGCCCTTGCAGCCGACTACGCCAACTACAACAAGACCACATTCCGGCCACTGGAGCAGGGCATTGTTGCCGATGCGCAGAACTACGACACACCACAAAAGCGCCAAGCAGCGGCGGATTCTGCAATTGCTGATACCAACATCGCATTCGCAGGCGTCAATGATGCCAACGCCCGCCGATTGGCTGCGAACGGCATTGATCCTGGCAGCACGCGGGCTATGTCGGCCATGCAAGGGCAAGGCGTGGATCAGGCCGTGGCGAACGCTGGAGCCGCATTCAAGGCGCGCAAAGGCGTGGAATCCGTAGGCCATGGCATGAAGATGGACGCGGCCAGCCTTGGGCGTGGGCTTGCAAGCAATCAGGCAACAGCCGCACAGACGGCAATCCAGGCTGGCAACAGTTCGGTGAACAATGCGGGCGCTCCGATTACCGCTGCTAACCAGAATGCAGCAACCTACGGCCAAGGCGTGAGTGCGGCAGTTGGTGCCAACACTGCAGCGGGCAACTTGTACGGCCAGCAAGCCCAAATTTGGAACACGGCAAAAGGCAATCAAAACGCCTACGAGCTGGGGATTGGCAATCTTTTGGCGAAGTCCGACGAGAACGTAAAGACCGACATTACCGACGCGACCGACGAGGAAGCGCTTGCGGCAGTCAACAAAACTCCGGTCAAGAAATGGCGCTATGACCCCAGCAAGATGGCAGAGCAGGGCATCCCAATCCCAGACGACGCCAGCGGCGAAAACATGGGGCCAATGGCTCAACAAGTTAACAAAACGATGGGTGACAAAGCAGCGCCCGAGGGGACAGAACTCAACCTTGTGACCTTAAACGGGGTGAACATGAAGGCCATTCAGGCTTTGGACAAAAAAGTGTCGAAGCTGGCAAAGATGATCCAGAGCGGCCAAGTTAAAGCGGGAGAAAAAGCATGATGGCATTACTGGCGGGGCTCGGTGCGGGCTACCTTGGCTACAAGGAAAAAGAGCGCGACAACAAGCGCCAGGACGAGAAGGACCAGCGCGAGAAGGAGGTCCACGATGCGAAGATGGAGGAATACCGCAAGACCAAGGCCGACCAATCTGCGGTAGCGGACACGTACAGCGCCACACAGAGCGATGCCTACACCCCGGCGCAAGGGCAGGAGCTTGATGCGATTGCCAATGCCAAGGATGCCGATGGTAAGCCCTACTACGCGGTTGGCAACGATCCGGCAGGCAAGTACACGGTAACACCGAATTTCCAGAACGAGACAGGCGCGAAGCCACAAGCCTATGCGCCTGCAACCATCGCAGCCAAGGGGGTGAACTACTTGGGCAAGTCCTACGACCAGCCGCTGACCGACGAGCAGGCCATGGGTGCGCGGCGCACCCGTATTGCCGACTTGGCAGCACAGGGCAGCACCATCGCATCGACCGCATTGGATCGCGATCAGAAAACTGTCAAGTTCGACCAAGAGCAGCAAGACCGACTAAGGATTGTCCAAAAAGAGGGCTTGATTGATGTTGAGGAAGCAATGCGCTTGGGTGATGCGGCTGGCATGAAAGAGAAGTTCAACCGATCCGGCGATTTCAAGATCGTGAGTGATGTGGTGATGACGCCTGAGAAGCGAACCATCCCAGGTTACGGCGACATTGACACCTTCACCTATACCTTTGATTTGCAAGGAAAGGATGGGGCTGTGCAAAAGGTATCGCGCAACTCTTTCGATATGTCGCAGGCAATCATGCCCTATGCGAAGCAGATTGAAGCCATGCGCGCAGGTAAGAAGGACGCTGCGGATATTGCGAACAAGGAAGCGCAGACGGCGGAACACACTGCGAGGGCGAGCTATCTGAATGGCGGCGGCGCTGCAGGTGCAAAGGCGTCCGATAAGCCATACAGGATGGACGAGGACGACAAGATTCGCATCAAGGATGCAGCTACCAGCGTGCGCGATGCCGAGAAGATGGTGAATGACGCCATGAAGGTAGTTGTGCCAGGGGAAGACCCAACAAAATCACCAGCCGTCATGCATGCCCAGGGTGTTTTGAGGCAGGCCAAACGCGGCCAGTTTGTCGCGCATATTCAAACAGGTGTTGTAACACCTGAAATGCTGGCAGCAAAGATCATCGGCGTTGCCAATACCAAAGAAGACGTTTTCAAGTCGCTCAAAGAACTTGCGGATGACGTTGGGGCCGAGTACGCCGATCAGGTGGCGGCGCGGCTGCATGGAAATGACAAGTGGACGGCGCTTTCCGCTCCACCAGCGCAGCCTAAGCCAAAGGCGTCTACTGCGCAGCAGCCCGCCCAGGCGGCAGCACCAGCGCAAATTGCAGCCCAGGGCGTGCAACCACCTCGCAGGGACTTCTATGCAGAGCAAAAGGCAGCGGCAGAGAGGGGTCTCCTTGCAAAACAGGCCGCAGCACAAGCCAGAGCCGCACAAGCCATTGAGCAGGACAGGGCTATGGAGGAAAAGCGCAAGGCATATCTTGCGGCTAGAGGAACTACCCCCCGCGCAACACTGGCAAATACATACAACTTTCCACGGTAAAAGAAGCACCTCATGGCATCACTCTACGAATCCTACGGCATTGCAGACGAGCCCGTACAGGCACCAGCAGCGCCCGAGCCAGAAAAATCCGGCCTGATTCGCCGTATTGCGGGCGATGGCATTCTCACGGGCTTGAAGGGCGCTATTGGCGTGCCCGAGGCGGCGGTGGGCTTGGCTGATCTGGTTTCTGGCGGGGCCGCTGGCAAGTTTGCCGAAGACATTGGCTTTCGCCCAAAAGAAGCCAAGGCGATGCTGGACGAATACTATTCGCCCCAGCAAAAGGCCGCGTTTGCAGCCGTACAGAACGCAGCGAACCCCGATGACCCATTCCTTTCGCGCGCTGCCGACATTGCCGGTGCCGCGATCAGTAACCCATCGACCATCGTTCATGCCGTTGGCGAATCACTGCCATCCATAGGCGCAGGCGGGGTAATTGGACGCGGTGTTATGGCTGGTGCAGCCGCATTGTCGCCACGCATTGCCACTGCAATAGCTGCGCCATTAGTAGCCAGTCAAGGAGCGCAAAACGCATTGTCAACTGCGCGGATTGCCGCTGCAGGTATTGGCGAGGGCGTTGTGGCCGCTGGCTCCAGCGCCGAGCAAATCCGCCAGGGCACCAAGGATGGATACCTGACTGGTGGACAAAGCCTGATTGCAGCCGGTTCGGGCATGCTGACTGGTGTCCTTGGCATGGCATCAGCGAAGGCCGCGAAGGCTTTGGGCATTGGCGACATTGATACGCTGCTTGTTGGTGGAGGGAAGATCGACCCAGCACTTGAAAAGGGGTTCATCCGCAAGGTGTTGGAGAGCGTACTTACCGAGGGCGGTATGGAAGAATTGCCCCAATCGGTGCAAGAGCAGGTTGCGCAGAACTATGCACTTGGCAAGCCGCTGGACGAGGGCGTTGACAATGCATCTGTAATGGGAGTATTGACAGGTGGCGCAATGGGGGCCAGTGCCCAAGTGTTGAGCCATCGCAAAGTGCCCGAGGTAGGCCCGCTATCGCGCGCTGTAAACGTGGATGGTGGCGCAGCAGTACCACAAGAGCCTGCACAACCACTACCACCCGTAGCCATGTCGCCAGAGCAGGAGCAAACGCTACTGGCGCTTGCCAATTGGCGCAACAAGGCATTGACCGACAAGGCCAATGGCACGAAGGACGTAAAGACCACGGCAGAAGACGGAACGCCGGTCACGATCCCCGGCAAGCAGCCGGAATTCCTGACCCCTGCCGAGAAGGAAGAACAAGCCTTCTTAGCTGAGAACGGCGGCGATGTGCAGGCACTTGCGCGGGCTTACCCCGGCGTGCTGGCCGTGCCCGAAGTGGCAGAGTTGCCAGCACAAGCCCCGATTGCGGCGACACAGCAGGCAATTGACGTACCGCCAGAAACCCCCGGCCAAGTGGCAGAGTTGCCACCTGTAGCGCCTGCCGTTTTGGGGCAGCCAAGTGCCGAGGCATTCGCAGCGCGGGAGCAAGACCGCCCAGCCGAGCCTACAGGGGAGGTGTTGCCAGGGGACATTCTCACGCCAAGAGGAAACCCGTTCAAGAACATGGCAGCAGCCATGACGGCGCAAAAGCGTGCCGGTGATACCCATGAAATCGTGCGCGTGGCCGGTGGGCTGGTCGTGCGCCAGAAAGCACAAAGCGATGGCACAAGTGTTCAAACTGCCGGATTGGATCGACCAGCCGCTACGGGACAAGATAGTGAGCCCGCAGGAAGCGCTATCGCTCCAGTGGTTGAGCCAGCAAGCGGACAAGCAGGGGCTATTCAAGATAACCCCGGACTTGCAGGAGGCGGCGGACAGGCTTTGGCTGTACCACTGGCCGGTACAAGCTCGCCTGCAGTAGCGCCTACTGGGAACTCTGCCAGGCCGCAAAAACTTCCTGTGCAATTGGCTGGGGCCAAGCCACGGTACAACTACGGGGCAAAACAGTTTTTTCTGAACTTCGCCAGCGACATTGATCGTGCAGCCTACATTACGGCGCAGGGCAAGGCTTCATCGCGCGATGCTGACTATCTTGCATTTGTGACCCAATCCACAGGGATGACAGACGAGCAGGTTCGGGCGCATGGCGTTGCAGTACGCGAGTCAATCAAAGCGCAGGCTAAAGACGCCACCCCTGGTACGTTGGATGTGGCCGAGGTTTCGCGGGCGAGTGGCAAAGTTGCCAGTGAAACCACCACAAAAACTACTGAAACCACACTAAACGTACCAGATAGTGAAAGTACGCTTGCACAAGCGCCATCCGAAAACCCCGAGTGGACGCGCATGCCCCACGCCGAGCGCTTGGCGCTGACGACCCGAACCGGCATGAGCAAGCTGGTTGCCGACAAGATCGCGCGCACACCATGGGCTGACATTACGCTAAAGACCCGCACACGCATTGAGGCGGCAATGGCAGCACCCGTTAGCGATATGCAAACCGCAGACGCGCCAGTGGCACCCAAGCCAGCCAAGGCGAAAAAGCAGGATAAGACACGGGCGGCACGGCTTGCCGCCTACGACAAGAACCCGCTGATTACGTTCATTGCAGCGCATGGCCTGTACCATGACAAAGACCAGCCCGGAAGCCTCAAATCTGAGTTTTCACCAGACAAGGAAATCATGGTGCCCGGTTATGGGCCGGTATTCCGCAAGATGGGCAAGCGCCTGGACGCACTGGTGCAAAACGCCATTGAGGACGGCTACCTTCCAAAAGACGGCACCGAGCAGCAGCTATACAGCCTGATCCAGCGTGCGGTTGGCGGTGAGAAAATCACACCCCAGTATGCAGAGGGCGTGGCCGAGAGTGAGGCGCAGGCACAAATGGACGCCCGCGCAGAGCTTGAACAAGAGCAGTATGGCGCTGACAATAGCGAACCGGCAACGGCTGACGAGATTGAAGCGGCACTAGATGCCGAAATGGAAGCATCCGACGCGGCGTTTTTTGCTGTTGATGATTCCGATATTCCATGGGATGCCCCCGGCAATTCCAGCACCGAAGCATTTTTACGCGCCATGGGCGCAACCGAACAGGAGATACGCGATGGCCTTGCCCAAGAACAAAACGGACAGAGCAGCAGCAATCAAGCTGGCGCTGGCACTCAAGAAGCTATCACCGGAGCAGCGCAAGCAGGTAATGGTGGACGGAGCCCGCAGGCGGGGGATTCAGTCGCGGCACGACCCGGTGGAAGTGACAGCGAAGGACTGACCGCACCCACGCGGGATGATGTGCTGGCGCAGCAAGATCGCGCCGACAAAGCCGACAAAGCCGCCAAGGCCGAGAAGGCACAGAAAGCAGCCCAAGACCTGAAAGACAAACAGGAGCGCGAACGCAAGGACATTGCCAAGGCATCCGAAGCCGCTGCAGACACGTTCACGCTGGGGGGCGATCCAATGGAGAACCTGACCGGGCAGCAGGATGTATTCGGCCAACCCGACAAGCCAGCAGCCAGCAAAAATACCATCTTCACCGAGGATGCCGCAGAGAAGGCACGGGCACGCTTGAAAGCCAAGCTGCGCAACCTGAATAGTGGCCTTGACCCTGAAATGATGCTGGATGGCATCACGCTGGCCGGTTATCACATCGAGAAGGGCGCACGCACCTTTGCAGCCTACGCCAAGGCCATGCTGGCCGACTTGGGCGATGGTGCGAAGCCGTACCTCAAGAGTTGGTATTTGGCAGCGAAGTTTGACCCGCGAACTGCAACATTTGACGGAATGGACAGCGCGGCCAGTGTGGAAAGTGCGGAGATTGATGTACCGGCAGAGAGCGCAGAGAAGGCGACAACAACCACACAAGAAACACCGGCCATCGTGGAGCACGTTACCGGCAATGGCAAGACCCTGCGCGGCGTGGTGCGTACCGACCTGAGTTTGGCCGAGGCCAAAGCGATCGACAAATTCACGTTCAAGAAGGACGGCGGGTTTTTCATCCGTGAGGAGCACTTGGACGCGCTCAATGCCGCGCACCCGGAAAGTGGCAATATTGCCAGTGGAAACCCAACGCTTGAAACCACCGAGGGGCGGCACGTTGTTGCGAAGCTGGTGGCGGATCACCTTATCGGCGGCAACAAGTTTGCGACCATCATTGAGGCGCGCAAGTTCATTGCCGACAAGACTGGCACCAAAATTGAGCCGGGAACTGATGCTGCCAAGCGCGCAGACGAGGCGATTGAATTGGGGGTTGTCATTGCATCCCGTGAAATCGTCTACGCGGCACGCAAGCAAGGCCATTCTGATGATGTGATCTTTAAGCGGCTGGTGAGCCTGTACGAAGCGCAACCATCCCTAAACGTGCGCGATTCGGTTAGCCTGCGCAATCAAGCGTACAGCACGCCGGTGCCGCTGGCGTTCGTTGCCAGTCGGCTTGCGCGCATCACATCGGACAAGAAGGTGGGAGAGCCCACGGCGGGTAACGGCGCTCTGATGATGGAGGCAGACCCAAAGAATGCCACGGTCAATGAAATTCAGGATGACCGGCTGGAGGCTTTGCGCTCGCAAGGCTTTGCACCAACGCAGAATGATGCGGCGGCGATGGCGTTCAAGCCGAAGTCCCTGCAATCAATGGCGATGAATCCCCCATTTGGCCCCGTGAACGGGAAGAAATGGACGTTTGGCGACTTCACAACGGGCGAGATTGACCACGCCATTGTGATGAATTCGCTTGAAGCACTGAAAGACGATGGCGATGCGGTGCTGATTATTGGCGGTACGCTGGCGATTGAAGATGAGGCGCGTAAGGACGCCTACCGTGGCAAGGCGAAGCGCGAATTCTTCTACAACCTGTACGGTCAATACAATGTGGTCGATCACTTCACAGTCAGCGGCGATCTATACAAGAAGCAAGGGGCCGCTTACCCTGTGGATGTACTGGTTATTCGTGGCCGTGGCAAAAGTGCGCGCGGGTTGCCTGCCGCACAACTACCCCAGTTAGTAAACACCTGGGATGAACTCAAGGGGAAATTAAATGAGACTGATAGCTTGGGCGCCCAAGGGGCAGGAAATTCTGGCGGCGGTGGAAGTTCCAACGGGGGAGATTCTGACCAAGGAGGGTTATCTGGATCTTCTACAGGGCCGAGTGGAAGACATGTCGCAGGGGGCGGATCAGACGGACTTGCAGCAGGTGTCGGACTTACTGATGGAAGCGGGGTTATTGTCGATTCCGCTGGATCAACAGCGGCCAGTGGGGCGGCAGATCATTCAGGACAACGAGGAAATGATGCTGGAGCTAAGACGGCTGGGGATACCGGGGGAGTTACCACTACGGGCGGTAATCAGCAACAAGGAAGCACAGAAGGCAATCGCCCAAACAAACCTGCTGGGGTGGACGCTGGAAATCGTAAACGGGTTGATCCACAGGGAATAGCCGAGGCCGCAGCAAGCGGCAAGCTGCAAGTCAGTTACGCGAATTTTTCGGGCAATCGCTCGGTCAATACGCTGGTGGCGACAAACCACCTTTCGGCCATTGCCAACGCCTTCAAGAACCTGCAAAAGCGCGTGGGCGACATTGACAGTTTCGTGATGGCCGAGTTGCAGTACGAGCCCGAGCAGTTCGCAAAATCGTTTTCTGCCGAGCAGGTAGAGGCGCTGGCGCTGGCAATCGACAACATCGGCCAGGGTAAAGGCTTCATCATTGGCGACCAAACCGGCATCGGCAAGGGCCGCGTGGTGGCCGCGATGATCCGCTACGCCAAGTTGAACGGCAAAACCCCCGTATTCGTCACGCAAATGCCCGACCTTTACGGCGACATGATGCGCGACCTGAACGACATTGGCATGGCTGGCACGCGCCCGCTGATGACAAACAACAATGCATCGGTGCCGCTGGATTCCGAGGCGCTGAAATGGTTTGGCGAGAAGCAAGGGATTCAGACCCGCATTACTGAATTGCTGGATGCAATGGAGGATGTTGCAATTGCCGACCTGGGCGAAAAAGCGACAAGCATGGAGCCAGCAGACCGCAACAAGGCCATTGCCACAGCCGTAAAAACATCAACAAACCCCGAACTGGTTTCGCTGCGCGCCGAAATCAAGGAACTCAAAGAGAGCATGCCCGAGCGCAGGGGTAAGTTTCTGGACACGCCCGCCATTGATTCGCATGAAAGAACCCTGCAAAAGATGGTGAGTGATGGCTCCATTGGCGACCATGACGTAATTTTCACCACCTACAACCAGATGGCCGCATTGGATTCTGGCAAGCCGAAGAAGGACAAGGAAACAGGGGAAAGGACTGCATCAAAACCGGCAGAATTTGGCTACAGAAACACCTTTTTGGAGCGCTTCGTTAACTCCGATTCGATGCTGATTCTTGACGAATCGCACAATGCTGGCGAACGAGGCGATGGCCGATTCCCCAAGGTGGGGGATGTGGTGCGGCGGCTTATCAGCCAGTCGGGCGGGGTGTTCTATTCGTCGGCCACGTTCGCTAAGAACACGGCAGTCATGGATGTTTACAGCAAAACCGACTTGGGCAGTGCGTTTTCAAATCCCGAAGATTTGGTGAACGCCATAAACAGCGTGCCTATGCAGCAGATCACATCGGCCATGCTGGTGGAGGCTGGGCAGTACCTGCGCCGTGAACGCTCTTTTGAGGGCATTGAATACAAGACCGAATCGGTAGAGGTAGACCAGCAGGCGGCAGAGGACGTATCGACGGCTATGCGGCTTGTGGTGGCCTTCGATAGCGCGAAGAAAGAGGCCATTGCCGAGATTCAAAACGAGCTTGACCAAGAAGGCGCTGTAATGGCGGCGGTGAATGGCGGCGGATCATTGGCATCCGTCGATTCGCTGAATTTCACTTCCGTCATGCATAACGTGGTCAACACCTTCTTGCTGGCGCTAAAGGCGGATGCAGCGGCCAATTCGGCCATTTCCGCAATCCGCGCAGGGGAGAAGCCGATCATTACCGTTGCGAACACCATGGAAATGTTCATCACGGAATTTGCAAAGGAGTCCGGGCTCGGTATTGGCGATACCCTCAATGCAACCTTTGGCGATGTGCTTAAACGGTATTTGGAAAAGACCAGAAAAGCCAAGATTACAAGCCCTGGGGGACAAAGTGAAGTTGTCACGCTGACAGACGATCAACTTGGCTCTGATGGCGTAGAAGCCTACGAGGCGGCACTAGAACACATTGAAAGCATGGATTTGAATATCCCGCTTTCACCCATCGACCATATCAAGCAAAAGATAGAGGAAGCCGGTTTCAGCATTGGCGAAATCACAGGACGGCAGACGGTGGTGGTGAATGGAATTCTGCGCAACCGCAACAAGGCCGAGTTGAATACGGCGGGCAAGAAAAACACCATTGCCAACTTCAACGGTGGCGAGCTTGACGCGCTCATCATCAACCGTTCGGGCTCCACTGGTTTGTCTATGCACGCATCCGAGACATTCGCAGACAAGCGCCGCCGAGTGATGATTGTGGCGCAGGCCGAGCTTGACATTAACAACCACATGCAAATGCTGGGGCGCATCAACCGCACCGGGCAGGTCACAGAAGGCCCATTTGACAGCGACACGCCCGAGCGCCGGGGCAGTCTTGCCATGCGCCAACGTAACGCAATGCAGAACGCACGGCGCATCAACGCATTGAGCGCACGCACCGGCAAGGTACAGGGCGGCATTGCAAGCCCTGCGCGTACTGCCATGGGGGCCAAGCAGGCCAATGCAGCGTTGAAGCTGGCGCAGCAGGGCCATGCGATACCAGAACCAACGGATGACGGTGGCAAGGGCCGGACTTACGGCGGGAAGCCAGCCGCCTACGGATTGCCACGGTATGCGCAGATGACGGCCAATGTGCCAATTGAATTGCGCCCAGCCGCAGTGCTATCGAACAAGATGGCGGGCTTGAACGCCAATACAACCGCTGGACGCAAGAGCGCAGTAGAAGATAAAAGCGCCCTGGACTTCATGAACAAGTACGGCGACCGGGTTGCCGCTGAAATGGTGGGCGGGAATATCGTACTGAATGAAAAGCTGGGATTCCCCATTAAGCTCGATGAACACGGCGCACCATTCGTGCAAGGGGCTATCTCCCGAGTGACCGGGCGCATTGGTTTGCTGCCACTGGCCGAGCAGGCTGACCTTTACAGCCAGTTGGCCGCCGAGTATGGCGATTTGATGGCGCAATTGGATGCGCTTGGGCAGAACGACCTAGAGGCGAAAACGTACCCATTGGATGCTGAAACAGTAGAGAAAAAGGTACTCCAAAAAGCTGACGCAGGCACGGCCAGCCCGTTCACATCCGCAGTAACGGCAGAGAAGGTCAACATTCGCAAGCTGGGCAAGCCATACCCGAAAGCCAAAGTACAGGAGCTGGTCAAGGAGGCATTGGGCGGCGTGGAGGCCATGGAGGCACGGCGAAAAATACTGTCTGACGTTACGACGCAGATCAATGCCGAAGTGGTTGCGCTCCAAGGCGTAATGAATAGCGCCACTGCAAGCGAACGGATAACCATTCAGAAGCACATTGACTCGCTCAATTCGGCAAGCACGCGCTTTCGCCAATCGCTACCGGCCATTGGCTTGTCGGTGGTGCTGAAAACGGATGCCGGGAATATGTACGGCATTGTGACCGGCATCGACAAGAAGGGCAAAGCAAAATCAGCCGGTGCATTGAGCGCATGGAAGATCAGAATTGCCGTGGTGGACGGTGCGCGAAGCATGACGCTGCCACTCACACAGCTTTATGTGGACGAAACCGCTGTGATTCCGCCAAATGGCATTGTGATGAAGCAGGCCAGCGACATGACCATACCAAACGCCGAGCGCAACGGGTTTGAAACGGTACCAGTGCTGGAGGCATTTGACCGTGGACAGACGGACGCCAGGGAAAACCGCATCATCATTACCGGCAACATTTTGCGCGGTTACGGCGTGCTGCGCGGCAGGCTGCTGAACTACACCGACAACAAGGGCGGCATTCAGCAGGGCATTTTGATGCCCGCAGACTTCGACATTGATTCGGTTGCCGCACGGTTCACGCCAACACTGAAATCGGAAGATGAAGTGATTGGGCTTATTGACAAGGGCGGGGTGGTGATTGACAAGGGCACCACAGGGGAAACTCTGCGTATCCAGAAGTCGGGCAGCGTGTACATCGTAGAGGTTGCAAAAACAGGAACGGGCAAGAAGCTGGCAAAAAATGCCGAGGGCTTGAACTTCGTTTCTTCTGGCAACAAGATGCGGGTTCGCATTTGGGATAGCGCCGATTTACGCGCGTTCCTCAAAGACACGGTTAAGCCAGAAGGCATTAGCCTGATTCCCAACGCTGCAAGTACCAAGCTGATGGAAGGCGGCGACTCCGCAGCCTACAGCCGGTCAATCGCCAGGACAAGCGGCCAGCCTGCCGAGCGCGTGCAGTCCACGGTGAACATGATTGTTTCGCGCTGGGTGAACGCGCCAAAAGTGGTGGTTGTGCAAAATCTCGATGACCCGCGTGTGCCCGATGCCGTGCGCAAGGATGAAAAGGCGTTCACGAAAACCGCTGCCCAGCAAACGAACTCGACCAACAACGCCGGTTCAATTGACGGGTTTATTGACAGGGAAACAGGTACGATATTTTTGGTTGCCGACAAGCTGGCCGGTGATGCCGATGTGGTGCGCGTGCTGATGCACGAAAGCCTTGGGCACTTCGGGCTGCGTGGCCTGTACGGTACGCAGTTAGGAACTATTCTAGACCGCATGGCCGTGCTGAATGCCGATAAAGTGAAGCATGCAGCAAAACGACTTGAACTTGACTACAACAACCCAGTACAGCGGCGTGTGGCCGCAGAGGAAGTGCTTGCCTATATGGCGCAGAACTCTCCCGAACTTGGCTGGGTCAAGAAGACGGTGGCGGCGATCCGGTCTTGGGCCAGAAATTACATTCCGGGCTTTTCCAACATGCGTATGAGTGATGACGAGTTGATCCGCAACTTCATCATCCCGGCGCGCAACTGGGTTGAAAACGGTGGGCCGGAAGGTGGCGGCGGTGGCAAAGTTGCCACTCGCAAGACGGATTCGACTGGCAACTCTGCCACTCCAGCCATGTACAGCCGCAACCTTGGCGAAGCCTTGACCAGCGGAATCAACAATGTCCGCGATGTGAAACTTGCAGCCGGGTATCAGGTAAGCGACCTCTTTCAAGGCGAGGGACGCTTGGGCTGGTGGCATAAGTCAGTGGGCAGCATGTACCACTTGGCGCACAAGTCCGTGCCATTCAAGCGGGTGTACGACTCCATTCAAAACTTCTTGAACGATGTGAGCTTCTACGCTGCCGAAGCGGCGGATTTGGCGCCCACGATTCTGCCCAAGCTGGACAAGGCCACGGACGCACTGCCCAAGATGACGATTTTCGGCAAGGAAGTGGGGCAATCCCCACTGTCACCCGAAGATACCAAGGCATTGAGCGCCCCCGTGTTTGAAGGCACCTTGGCATGGGGCCGCAATAAGGCCGGCGTAGCGATGCCATCCGAAGACATTGAGGCCGAGCTTGGCGCAACCAGCCTGGACGACAAGGCCAACATGCTGATGCGCGCGGGGCACATTGACCCCAAGGTGTTGCGCATGTGGCAAGGCTTGCCCATGGAGCAGTACGAAGCCATCATCAACGGCAAGTTTGAAAAGCAATTCATGAAACCCGGTGTGGTGTTTACCCCTGCCGAGTTGAAAGAGCATTTCAAGATGACCGACGCCCAGGTGGCGCTATACCAAGAGTTCCGCAAGGCAACGGACAAGAGCATCGACAATCTGGCAATCAGCGAAATGCTGAACTACGCCGGTAAGGATGCGCTGCCGATCCGTGAGCAGGTATTGGAATCGGCCAGCGTGAGCGAGGCGGGGCAAACCCTGCGGGACTACCTTGTGTCGCTGGTGGAGTTGGAGCCCGAGCGCGACGAGGTGCTATCGGCCACGGCGGCCAAGATGCTGGACATTGCCGCGCATGCGCAGGATATGAAGGATCGCGGCTATGCGCCACTGTCACGCTTTGGCACCTACACACTAGAGGCCACGCTAGACACGGGGGAGCGCTATTTCAGCCTGTTTGAGACTGACCGGGAGCGCAACAAGGCCGCGCGCATGCTGGGTGCGGAAGGCGCAACTGGCATTACTTCGGGCACTATGTCGCAGGAAGCCTACAAGCTGCTGAACGGCGTGAGCCCGGAAACGGCGGCACTGTTCGGTGAAATGCTTGGACTCGATAGCCAGGGCAATGAAGCCAAGGATTTGGCCTTCCAAGAGTTCATCAAGCGCGGCACGGCCAATCGCAGCGCCATGAAGCGCTTATTGAAGCGCAAGGGCATTGCCGGTTTCAGCGATGATGCTGGCCGGGTGCTGGCCGGGTTTGTGTATTCCAACGCCCGCAAGACGGCGAGCAACCTGCACACCAAGGAAACATCGCAGGCCGTGAGCGACATTCCGAAGGAACAGGGCGAATTGAAAGACGCTGCGGTGAAGCTGCAGGAGTACGTGAGCAACCCCATGGAAGAAGCCGCGGCATTCCGTGGCCTGCTGTTTGCGCAGTATTTGGGTGGCTCTGTGGCTTCGGCCATGGTCAACGCGACACAGCCATTCACCACGACGTTGCCCTATCTGAGCCAGTTCGGCGGTATCCGCAAGGCTGGTGCGCAAATGCTGGCCGCTGTGCAGGACGCAGCCAAGCACAAGACCGGCGATGTGCGCCTGGACGCGGCATTGAAGAAGGCCGAGGAAGAAGGCATTGTGAGCCCGCAGGAGGTGCATCAACTCATGGCGCAGGCCATGGGGCGTGCTAACCTGAAATCGGGCGACGGCACCACTGTGGGCGATGCGCTGGCAAAGGGTAGTAATGCCTTGTCCAAGCTGTCAATGGCGTGGGGTAAGGTGTTTGGCATAGCCGAACAGTTCAACCGGCGCACGACCTTTATTGCAGCCTACCGCACGGCGGTGGAGCAAGGCATTGCCGATCCGGCGAAGTTTGCCGAGAAGGCCGTGAACGAAACGCAGTTCGTTGCGAACAAAGGAAATAAGCCCCGCTGGGCGCGCGGGGCCGTGGGCTCTGTGCTGTTCACGTTCAAGTCGTACAGTGTGAACTATTTGGAGCTGGTCACTCGCATGGCGACCGCTGGCGAACCCGGATCACCCGAGCGACTGGCCGGCCAAAAGGCGGCAGTGCTGGCAATCGCCATTCTGTTCATGATGGCCGGGGCCGAGGGCTTGCCGTTCGTAGAGGACATTCAGGATGTGATTGACGGCGCCATGCAGAGATTGGGCTACAACTTTTCCAGCAAGCAGCAGATGAAAACCTTTCTGACGCTGGCATTGGGTAAGGACGGCGCTGAATTCGCTATGAGCGGTGTATCTGGCCTGCCGGGTGCGCCGATTGATGTGTCGGGCCGCTTGGGCATGGGCAACCTAATCCCCGGCACCGGCCTATTCCAGAAAAAGACCGACCACACCCGCGACCTGATGGAACTTGCAGGCCCAGGTGGTGACATGGTGAAGCGCGGATTCACTGGCGCCGAGCAAATGCTGGGTGGCAACTTTGCCAGTGGATTGACGACCATTTCACCAAAAGCTGCGCAAAACGTGGCGAAGGCTATCGACATGGCCGATACCGGCATGTACCGCGACGACAAGGGGCGCAAGATCATCGACACCACTACGGGCGAAGCCTTTGCCAAGGCTATCGGATTCCAGCCTCGCAGCGTGAAGAACGTTCAGGAGGCATCCATGGAAGTGCAGAAGGCAAAAAGCCAGTACATTCTTGCCTCCGGTGAAATTCGGGCTGCGATGGCGCAGGCGATTTTCATGGACGACGAAGACATGAAGCAACGCGCCCGTGATTCGATTGCTGCATGGAATGAGAAGAATCCAGATCAGCGCATGACCTTGGACATGCCTGCGGTGCTGCGGAAGGTGCGTGAAATGCGCAAGACAAAAGAGCAGCGCATGGCCGACACAGCACCAAAGGCGATCCGCGCCCAGGTGCGCGACCAACTCAAGGAGGAATTGCACTGATGAACTGGGCTGGACTTTCCGTACTTATCGGCCTCATTGCCATTGCCATTGCTGCCGTGCAGGCGTTATTGCGGTAGCGAACCCCAAGCCGGGTTGATTTCCTGAGTCTTGCCTTTTCAATCGGGGCAAGATTCAGGAGTGCCACATGACAAAAGTCAGCAAGAACATTGATTTTCTAACCGACGACTACGGGAACCTTGTTGGGTCACGAAACCCACGTAGCGCAACATCAAAAGACGCCGAGTTTGCAGACACGCACCTTGCAAGGCTCGCCACCGACACCTCCGGCAACGTCACAGTGCTGGTGGCTGGTGGTGGAGTGCTACGCGCCGACACAGGAACGGAGTTTGGGTACAAATCAGCTTTAGCGGCAAGAGCCAGATCATCAGCGCCAGCGATTGACGCAGCGACAGCATCATCTACAAAACTGAGCGTGGTGGGCGGCGCAAAGGGTGACACCCTAGCGAATATCGAAGTGACGATAACAACCAGCGCCATTGCGTCCCCGGTGACGATCAAAGACGGGAATTTGCCGGATATGGCGATTCTTCCGTCCGGTACTGCGGTGGGGGTCTATTTGGTATCCGTTGGCAAGATTTCGGTCTCTGGCGGGTGGGTAGTCACCATGCCAGCAAACGCAACAGGTAAATGTTTCGGGAGTTTTCAATAATGGCTGATTTATATTTTGACTTCAATCGCGGGAACGATGCCAACTCTGGATTGACACGGCTTCTTCCAAAGAAAAATTTGAATAGTGCAAATCTCAATGTAAATATTGGTGCTGGCAATGCGATTTTGCTTGCGAACGACAGCGTTTGGGATATTCCGCAGCTTGCATCAGCAAACCAGTACGCTAGTATCTTTTTGCTCAACGGAGCAAGCTACAACAATAAAGCATACATCACCTCATACGATGCCGCTGGCGCATCCGGGACGAAGCCTACGATTAAATTTGTCATGACGCCAGTATCGGGTGATTGGGTTTGGGATGGGGTAAAGCTCGCGTGGTACATCCAGCTTTCCTACACCTTATCTAATGTTTACGACATATGGTGCAAAGTCGGGGCAGTCTACGCGCAGAACGTAAATCAAGGTAATAACACAAACATTCAAACAACATACAACAACCTTACATCTGCAACTCTGCGAACATGGGGAGACTCAACAAACAACCGCATTTACTTATGGGGCGATGGCTGCACAACAGCAGGTACAAACCCAACACAAGCATTTGGGACCGGCAGTATCAAACTCAACTGGACACAATTTTTCCGGCTATTTGAATCCGGTAAGTATCTGACAGTGGATGGGATCCATGTCGAGTCTGGTGGTGGGTTGCTGTCCCAACAAACAGGCGGTGGGGGCATCATCATGCCGGGCTTGGAGGTTTTGAATTGCTCATCGTTTGACACATGCACTGTAATTGGGTCGTCCCCACAAAACACATCCAACAGCAGTACGTGGATTGAGCTTGTTGCCCACCACAACAACTTCCACACTAGCAGCGGCCCACAGATTACGTTTGGCGGGTGGGGGTGTGTTGCAGATATTTACAGGAATACGTTCACCAACTCTAACAATTGCGAGTCTACAGGCGGTACGATCTATTCAACGTCAAGGGGCCACTCTGGGTCAAACAATGGGATAAAAACCATTCGCAATAATGTGTTTGATGGCGCGAGAAATGGCATCGGAAACTCCGGGTTTGATGGCAGTGCTATCTACTTTGATGCGAACGATAGCAACTCATACGCATACGGCAACTTGATAAAAAACTGTTTCAAAGCCATACAACTCAACTCTGGTCGTAAGGCGGTTGTCGTTGGCAATATCGCCGTGAATTGCGACATGCTAATAAGCGCAACCGACTCTGCATCTATCGGCTCATCGGATTACACGGTTAATAACAACATCCTCTACCAGACAACAATGAGCCGTCACCCTCACGGCTTTCAGGCGCTTACGGCAAACAGTGCGGCAACCCTGCGCTCGGAAGCTGACACATCAGGGTCATTGGTGAACATCGAGTTTTGTAATAACGTGTTGATTGGTACAAATACACCAGGCGGTGCCGCTGGAGCGACAGTCGGGTATCCAAACAACTGGTCGAAGATTACATGCCAAAACAATTACATCACCGGGTTTAGCACGGCGATCAAGGACTATGGTGGAGCCGACAAGACTACAGCGACGGCCACAATGGCAAGCGGGGACTGCAACTTTACAAATCCTGGTACATACGATTTCAGCATTGATGCTAGCTCCACCCTGGCCGGTGCCGGGAATCGCATTAGCAGCACATTGTCTGGGTTGAAGTGGTACAGGGACTTTTACGGAAATCCTTTTAATGCAGCAAAACCGTCAATTGGAGCTTGTGAGGTCGTAGCCGAATAGCCACAGACAAAGTAGCCCTTTGCAGCAAACGATAAGCCCCTGAGGGGGCTTTTTTACGCCCTAGCAAAAGTGGCAACTCTGCCACCAGAGCCCATTCAGGGTTGCATTCCTGTGTGCCTAATTTCCAATGCAGGGCATGACACAGCAAGAACGAGACGACCTAATAGC
>OFRB01000032.1_pt1 | contig 42078 bp, 73 predicted proteins | sample 1543021 | NCBI WGS metagenome assembly OFRB01 (sample SAMN07774230, study PRJEB24372) | wastewater metagenome | isolation source: Exp Tend CN 0WW | collected 2016-02
CAAGCGCTTCGGGAGGCCATGTGGCGGCGTCGCCCGGGCCGGGCAGGTTGAAGGGGTTCATCACAGCCACCCCGCCATGCCGCACGCCACAACAAAGACAATCGCCAGATCGGCGAACACGACAGCCCGCATCAGAACGTGATCCGGGATTTCGTTGCGCCGCTGGTTGAACCGGCGCCGAGCCAGGGAGATTTGATGGTTCATGACGTAATCCTCAGAAGGTTGATGGTGGTTGTTGGCCCGCTCGGTTGCAGCCTCTCGGGAAGCCGCGCGCGAGTGAGTCCGCCGTAGCGGCCAGGGGTGTTTGTCAACCGTCGCCGGAGCCGTCGCCGGAGCCGGAGCCGTAGCCGTAGCCGGAGCCGGAGCCGTAGCCGGAGCCGGAGCCGTAGCCGTAGCCGGAGCCGGAGCCGTCGCCGTAGCCGGAGCCGTCGCCGTCGCCGGAGCCGTAGCCGTAGCCGGAGCCGGAGCCGGAGCCGTAGCCGTAGCCGGAGCCGTCGCCGGAGCCGTCGCCGTAGCCGTAGCCGGAGCCGGAGCCGTCGCCGTAGCCGGAGCCGTCTTTTGTCACAGCTTCCATTCCGGCACCGCCGCGATAGACGCGATTGCGGCCTCCGTTGCGGGGATGAACTCAATGGCTTCGGTCAGGACAACTTCAGCGACCGGAGTCGGGAACTTGCAGGCCCGGGGCTTGCTGGTGCCCTCGGTCGCGAGCTGGGAGAGGGTTGCGGCGCCTTCCCAGTACCAGATCCGGCGGGCGTTGGTTAGGGTTACTTCCTTTCCGTCACGGGCGGCAACGGTGCCGAGAAAAACGCCTGCGGTGTAGGTTCGGACCATGCAGACGCGGCCGATCAGATTGCTCATGGATTGCTCCTGTGGTGGTTGTTGGTTGTGCCGGTCACGCTTTCCGGCGGCCTACAAAGCCCGGTTGCGCCGGGTGGCCCGCTCCATCGCATCAGCCGGTGATCTGGGCGTGTCTGTGGGGCCGCCGTAGCGGCCAGGGGTGTTTGTCAACCGTCGCCGGAGCCGGAGCCGGAGCCGTCGCCGTAGCCGGAGCCGGAGCCGGAGCCGTCGCCGTAGCCGTAGCCGTAGCCGTCGCCGGAGCCGGAGATGTCTTTCGACGGGTCGTAGTCAGTGAACTGGATCAGCCCCACTTTGCCGCCTCAAGCGTCTTTACTGCCTTTTCAGTGCAGGCGATGATGGCGCAGGCACCAATGACGGTGACGGCAGGCGAAACGGTTGAGAACTTTCCACCCTTTACGCCGTGAGTGGCGCAATCGAGCAGAGTGCCACCTTCGGCAGCAGTCCAAGACCACATTTGCCGAGCGTCGGTGAGATAGACGGTGCCACCTTCCGTGTAGCGATCCAACTTTCCGAACTGGACACCTGCGTCACGGCTGCGGACAATAACGTATCGACCGTTGCCTGATATTTCTCGCGGGCCTGCCTGCTGGCCGCCGAACATGGCAGCCAGTTGCTTCGCTTCTCCGATTGTCATGCTGTCGATATTCACTGCGCGTCTCCATTCCTTGGTTGGTGCCGTTTGGCTTGCGTTGGAATGGAGTTTCCACAATGGAAAACACAAAGTCAACAACAATTTTCCGATATGGAAAATATTTATTGCTGCTGTTTTCCAAATGTGCGAATCATTGGGAATGGAATCAAGCTGCGACCCGGTGCAACTCCGGTGCAGGTGAAGCAGCAGGCGCAGGGTTAGATTATCCTACGGTGCCACCTGAAACTGAGGACGGGCAAGCTGAGAAGCCCCCTGCCATAAGCGACCGACCGACTGACGGTTCAAGTCGCAAGGCAAAGCTCTCCTTTCCTTGTTAGCGAAAGCTAATAGGGGTAGGGGGTTTTTGCCTTCGCTCCCTCCCTCATTCGGGTTCAAGAACTTTAGCAGTAACTAAGCAGATAAAGATAAAGGGCCGCGAAATGAAAAAAATGGCTACTGCTTCGGTTGCACCCGAATTGCCTTTTCCATCAAATTCGCTGCGTGAGTTAGCTGCTCAGCTAGACGCCTACATTCAGCAAGGTTCAGCCCCACTTGAATCTGATGAGCTGTATCGGAATTTTGGGTTTCACGAATACGATCAAGTTCCGCCTGCGTTTCCACAAAGCGAATAGCTAGTACGGCGTGGTGCTCGGTAGGATAAACACCAGAATTTATATGGTTGTAAAACTGCACGTTGCCGTTCGGAAGTTTGTAAACGCCAGCCAACGGTCCGCTAGTGAACTTCTCCGCCAGCTCTGGAGCATGTCTCGACATTGTTCCCTCCTAGCGTGGCTTAACCGTCCGTGCCGGTTCGCTGGCGAACAAAATCAACGTAGTCAACCACGTCCTGTCGTTGTTTGTCGTCTAACCCACGAAGCAAATCGTCGCGCGTTGGCGCGTTTGGATCTCGAAATAAATCCGTGACATCTTCTAGCCCCAACCCTTCAGCAAACAACACCATCCATAGGGCATCAATCTTGCTGGGGTCAGATAGCTTCTTCGTTATTGTCCCCGGCGACACCCCCATGCGTTCGGCTAGGCGTTTCCTGTCAAGTCCAGGAACCGTTTTCATCCACTCTTCAATATACAGTTTGGGTGGTCGCCGCCGCCCGCCGATCTGCGTAATCATTGAAAAATAATAGCTTTCCATAACGGAAAGCGCAAAATTTCCACTAAGGAAAACAAAACGCTAGACAAGTGTTTTCCGATATGGAAAATATAGGCCATGATTACACCCCTTAAATCATGGCGCGAACAGGAAAATCTGTCCGCAGAGGACGCAGCAAAGAGGGCAGGCGTGTCGTTGCCCACATGGAGCCGCTGGGAAACTGGTAGCCGTCGAATTCCTGCTGAGAGAGTTCCTGACGTTGCGCGCCTAAGCGGCATTGCCCCTAGCGCGCTTCGTCCTGACGTTTTTGGCGAGGCTACAGCATGAGCGGCGGATACGAATGGCCGGAAGCGCTGTTTCCGTTGCGCGACTGGATGAAGCGCAAGGGCGTTGACATTGATGCGATAAAGACGGAACGGCAAGCGTTTTGGATGGCGCGTAAGCTTGGCCGGCAGAACACCAAGTTCACGAACGATCGCACGAAATCGCTCTTTCCATACCTTCTCAAGCTTCAAAAGTCTCTTTGCCCCAATGAACGCGGCGGGGAAAAGCCAAGGCGGCGCGAGCTATACATTCCCGGCACATTCGGCCCAGCGTCCGAAGTCCGCCGCATCGATCCCGCTGAGTATCCCAAGCCCCTCCCCACAGAGGCGGTGCAGCAATGAGCTACGCGGCATTCCTCGAACGCAAGCGCATGGTTGATCCGATGACGGGCATTAAGGACGTTCCCGATCTCCCGGCATTCCTGTTTCCACACCAGCGCGACATTGTTTCGTGGGCTTTGCGTCGAGGCAGGGCGGCAATCTTTGCAGGAACAGGCCTCGGCAAGACCGCTATGGAATTGGTCTGGTCGAGCATTGTTGCAGAGTATACCGGCAAGCCGGTTCTGATCTTCGCGCCGCTCGCTGTTTCTCAGCAGCACATTCGAGAAGCAACTAAGTTCGGCATAACGGCGCGCATCGTTAAAAATCAGGCCGATTGCGATGCTGGCGTCAATGTCACCAACTATCAGAAGATCGATCACTTTGATATTTCTGCATTTGGCGGCATTGTTCTGGACGAGTCGAGTATTCTCAAATCGACAGACGGCCACTATCGAACCAGACTGATCGAAGAAACGAGAAATATCCCGTTTAGGCTCGCCGCGACTGCCACACCGGCTCCAAATGATTTCATGGAACTGGGCAACCATGCCGAGTTTCTTGGCGTCATGTCGTACACCGACATGCTCGCTACATTCTTCGTGCATGACGGTGGAGAAACCCAAAGCTGGCGGCTTAAAGGCCATGCAGAAAATGACTTCTGGCGATGGATGGCCTCGTGGTCTGTAATGCTCCGCAAGCCATCTGATCTTGGCTACCCAAATGATGGCTATGATCTTCCGCCACTGAAACAAACACAGCATCGCGTTTCGGTCGATTATGTCCCGTCGATGGAAACCGGAATGTTGTTTCCAATGGAGGCAGCGAGCCTTCAAGAGCGCATTGCAGCTCGTCGGGATACGGTAGCCGAGCGTGTAGAATTGGCGGCGCAGATCACACCAAGTGATCGGCCTTTCGTGTGGTGGTGCAATCTCAATGCTGAGGCTGATGCACTGACAAAAGCAATTCCTGGCGCGGTCAATTTGTCCGGTTCGGACAACGACGAAGCCAAAGAGCGAAAGATCGCAGACTTTCTCACCGGAAAGACGCGGGTTCTTATTTCCAAGCCATCTGTTTGCGGGTTCGGCCTTAACTTCCAGCATTGTGCCGATACGGGCTTTGTCGGGCTCAACGACAGCTTTGAGCAGGTCTTTCAGGCAATCCGCCGCTTCTGGCGGTTCGGTCAGACCAAGCCGGTAAGTGTCCATTTCATAGCGGCTGAAACAGAGGGCGCGGTTGTTGCCAATCTGCGCCGCAAGGAAGCGGACGCCGACAGAATGGCAGCATCGATGGTTTTGCATATGGCTGATCTGTCTAGCCAGAACGTCAGGGGCATGGTGCGGGATCGCCCGGACTACGACCCTCAGCAACCATTCCAAATTCCAGCATTCATTATCGGGAGGGATCATGAAACAGCACGAGTTAATTAAGGCGGTCAATCAGGTCATTTCGACTGATTACGCCATCTATCAGGGCGACTCGTGCGAACTGATCCGCGCTGTTCCGGGCGATAGCGTTCACTTCGGCATTCATTCCCCGCCGTTCGAAGGATTGTACAAATTCTCCAACTATGACCGCGACATATCGAACAACGAGGGCGCGGGGTTCTGGGAACACTACGGCTATCTCATTCAAGAGCTTTTGCGCGTCACCATGCCGGGCCGACTCCATGCCGTGCATTGTATGCAGTTGCCTATGTCGAAGATCCGGCACGGCCATATCGGTATGCGCGATTTTAGGGGCGAGATTGTTCGCGCCTACGAGGATGCGGGCTGGATCTTCCATAGCGAGGTTTGCATATGGAAAGACCCTGTGGTCGCGCAGCAGCGCACGAAATCTATCCGCTTGCTTCACAAGCAGATTGTCAAAGACAGCGCCATGAGCGGGCAGGGATTGGCCGACTATATTCTGGCCTTCCGCAAGCCGGGAGAAAACCCAGAACCCGTTTCTGGTTGTTTCGATCAGTATGTCGGAAACGGTGTTGAACCAGATCGCAGCAAATACACGCATCATACCGATGGGCGAAACTGGTATTCCATCGAGGTCTGGCAACGCTATGCATCGCCGGTCTGGATGGACATAAACCAGACGCGGACACTGCAATATCGGTCTGCGAGGGACGAGAAAGATGAGCAGCACATTTCGCCGCTTCAACTGGACGTTATCGAGCGTTGTATCGATCTGTGGAGCAATCCCGGCGACGTGGTTTTGACGCCATTTCTCGGCATTGGAAGTGAGGTTTATTCCGCTGTCGAAATGGGGCGCAAAGGCATCGGCTTTGAATTGAAGCCGTCCTATTTCGAGCAAGCAGTTCGCAACATTGCAGAGCTTCATAAATCCCGTACCGACAATCTGTTTACGCGGGCTGCGTAGTCCAATGGGCGTCATGGGCATAGAGCAAAAGCCTTGGAGCTACGCGGAAAAGGCAAAGGTTCGCGAGCTATGGGAGACACATAGCGCTTCTCATATCTCTGCACGGCTGAGCGGACGCACTCGCAACGCTGTAATTTCCTTGGCCCACCGCATGGGGTTACCTCCAAAGCGTTTCCGTTCAGGGAACAAGACGAAATCGGCTCCGAAGCGTGCGGTTACTCAAAAACTGCGCACGTCAGGAGTGACAAACCAGCGCCCCACGTCGCTGTCCGATAAACACGTGGGGGCCATTCAGTTTCAGAGCGGCAACTCCTCCCGTTGCTCTGGAAACGCAGGCGGCGAACTCCTCCCCGTCGCCTGCACCCATTCTAATCCGCGCGGTTCCGAGGGGTTGGGCGTACCTGGCCGCGAGGCAACTGTTAACAGCCGTGCGGCGGACGCCGGAGCGGGTGAGATAAGCCCCTTTGCCCCACTCGCTCCGGTTGCCCTTTTGGCATGTAGCTCAACGGTAGAGCAGTCGGCTGTTAACCGGCTGGTTGCAGGTTCGAATCCTGCCATGTCAGCCATTCCTGTTCCATTGCTGGAACTCACCGCCCGATCCTGCCGCTACATTGTCGAAGGCGAGGGCGAATATGCCCTGTTCTGCAATGCACCTCGTCTTGAGCATGGGCCGTATTGCCCGTCTCACGCTGCCCGTTGCTACACCGCTCCTGAGCGCAGGAGGGTGACTTAGATGATCGGGAGCCCGCCCCCATTGGAGATTTTTGAGCACCTGTCCTACGATGAGCGTACGGGGATATTCACTCGCATTAAGTCTAGCGTTCAGAATTCCAGATACATTGGTAAACAGGCTGGCACCCTGCAAGCTACTGGTTATAGGGAGATACACTTTAAAGGCAGAAAGTATCGTGAACACCGCCTCGCTTGGTTGTTCGTTTATGGCGACTGGCCGGATCTTCTCATTGATCACAAGAATGGGGACCCATCTGATAATCGCATTGTTAACCTTAGAGTTTGCGAGCCATTTCAAAACAACGCCAACATGCGACGTAAAGGCGGGCTCCCAAAAGGCGTGACGTTTAACAAGAAGGCTAGGAAATACCAAGCATCCGTGAAGTGTCATGGGAAGTGTTATTATCTTGGCCTGCACAAAACCCCATATCAGGCGCATGCCGCGTATGTCGAAGCTGCCAAAAAACTTTTTGGCAATTTTGCGAGGGCGGCATGAACAATCCGCAAGCCCACTCACTCGCCACCCGTGCCTATCTGCTGTTCAAGGCTGGTAACGACACGCTGAAAATCTCGCACATTCTCGGCATTACCGAGGCCCGCGCTCACCTTCTCATTTCCACCGAGAGAGCAGCCCGCCTTGGCTATACTCTCTCTTACGAGCGGAGGGTCTGAATGCTCTCCCTTACGCAATTCCATTTGCTCGGCAACACCCGCCAAGACGCGCTGAGCAATAGTACCCAAAGCCTCGAACCGGACTTGGCTGCGCGCATTCAAGCGAAAAAGGCAGGGAGGATAGGCCGGTGAACCGTTTCACAGCCAGCCGTCGCAGAGACGAAGAATACCTAACCCGCAAGGAGTTTGAGCAGTTCTTCGCGGAGCAGACATTCGCGAGCGAATAAGAGAGGAAGAAACACATGGCTAAGTCGCCGGTTCTAACGATTGACGAAGCAGCAGATTATCTCGGCCTGTCGGTCGGCAATTTGAACAAAATGCGCATGACGATTGGGGGCCCTCTTTTCATAAAGTTGGGCCGTCGCGTCGTCTATCACCAAGATGATTTGGACGCATGGCTCGAAAGTAATCGTCGGCTTTCGACATCAACCAAGGCGAGATGAAATGAACCCCTACACGCTTCGCCGCCTTCAATACGAATCCACCAAAGCCAAGCTTCTAGAGCGAGAGTTCCACGAAGAACTTCGCGTCTCGATAGAGCTTGTTGAAGCGCTCACCGCCGAGCTTTCACAAGCAGCAAGGGAAGGGGAGTTCGCTTGATAGGCGAGATAAAACTTGGCTGGCCTGCGCGCGCTCTGCACCCTAACCACAGGGCTGCACATTGGAGCGTCAAGGCCGCTGCAACCAAGTCTGCACGGACAAACGCAGCTTGGGCCACTAAGCAAGCAGGGTTGTCAAAGCTTGATCTTGCGTCACTCAAGGCCACCATTGTTTTCCACCCACCAGACAACCGCCGCCGCGATCTGGATTCGCTGCTAAGCTCAATGAAGGCAGCGATAGACGGCATATCGGACGTGGTAGGCGTCGATGACAGTTCTTGGCAATTCACCATTTCCAAAGCCGCGCCAGTCAAGCACGGCGCAGTCAGAATAACGTTGGAGGAAGCATGAGGACCTTCGTCATTTGGTTCGTGGTGATTGCTGCGGTGTATGCGGCAATCCTTTACGCGCAAGCGAATTGCCCCTGCACTGAAAATGGGCCGCTTATTCTGATTGGGCTATTCGTTGCCGCGGCTGCCATTACGTTTGTTCTCCTATGCGGAGAATTGGGGCGCGTTATCGGGCTGTACTTTGGGAGCCGTCGATAATGAGCAGCGCTCCTTCCATGCCTGTATTCCCGGACGCATATCTGGCTGACACAACTCACCTGACGACGACAGAGCATGGAGCCTATTTCCTGCTTCTCTTAGCCATGTGGCGGCGTGGTGGCGTCGTGCCGAACCACGATAAGGACTTGGCTCGTATCGTTGGTATGGAACTGCCTGAATGGCGGAAAATGAAGAAGCGCCTAGCGCAATTCTTTGAGATTACTGACGAGCAGATCACGCAAAAACGCCTTCAAAAAGAGTGGCAATATGTGATCGAAAAACGAAACAAAAATGCTGCCAATGGTGCGCGTGGTGGACGGCCTAAGTCTAATATAAACAATAGGTTAGACAAAGCGAACGGTTATGAAAACAATAACCCAAACGAAAGCCCCCATAACCCATATCCCAACCCCATAGAAAAACCTGAAGGTTTTTCAGAGCGCGCGGGTGCGCGCAAAAAACCCAAAGGCTGGGTAGATCGAAAAACCTATTCCCAAGCTTTCACCGAATTGAACACAAGGATCGACGAGCATGATGGACAAGGACGAATTGAAGGCAGCGACGGAGGCCCTAGCCAACCTGTTCAACTCCTTCCAGCAAGCAGGGCCGGTTGACGTAGACGGACAGGCGAAAGCCTACCTCTGGGCCGCTCGCGAGTACGAACTTCAGGACTTGGTGCAAGCAGTTACGCGATTCATTCACGGCGACGTTCCCGGCTTCAACGGCGCGTTCTGCCCGTCCACCGCTCAACTCTGCTCGGAGATTCGAGAGCGCCAGAAAATGCGTGAACTCAAGGCCAAGAACGACGCCCGATCCGGCAAGGTTATTCCCATGCGGCCCGCAAACCATTGGCTGACGAAGTACGAAGCCGACAAGGCCAAAGACGGCGAGCGGAGCGCCTGACATGGGTATTGCCTTCTACGGAAAACACACAGAACGGGCAGTGCAGGCAATGCTCAAAGCCAATGGCGGCGTTAAGGTTAACGTCGATCCTGATATTCGCACAGGAACCATTACGGACGACAAAATCGCCCGTCTGAAGCGTAAGCGGCAGGAGCAGGAAGAATATCTCAAGCGCACCCAGAAAGAGGCCAGAGACGCTATTCGTAGGGCCAATGAGCGCCTAGCCTTCCTTCGCCGTACAGCAACTTTTGAATCAATCGTCACGCGCCTTTGCAAAGCGTCTGGCGTGTCGCCGCATGAACTGTTCTCGGATCGCCGTAATGCCTACGTGGTGCTGATACGGCAAGCAATTTGCTATTGGGCTTGCAGGCGCACCAACCTTTCCTTGCCGGATATTGGCCGCAGAATGGGCGGACGCGACCATACCACGATACTGCATTCCAAGAATGCCTACCCGAAAAAGCGCGCTCAAATGGGCCGCTATTTGAAGCCTGCGAGGTAATGCGCACCATGAACGGCGCTAAGGGACTGCATTGCCCACATTGCGGATCACCAAAGATCACGACAGCCGAAACAAGATCGGCCAAGGGATACATTCGCCGTCGCCGCAAGTGTCTCTCGTGCCAGCAAACTTTTGCCACTCACGAGCGGATCGCGGCAAAGCGCGCCAAGCCAGTTATCGAAATGCGAGAGGCCCGCTGACATGGATATCGTCGAGAAAGTCGCGCGGGCGATTTGCAAGGAATGGTTCTTAGGCAGCGAAAGGACATGGCAAAACTTTCTGCCAGCCGCCCGCGCTGCTATCGAAGCCATGCGTGAACCAACGCCAGAAATGGAACGTGTTGGGGCCGAAGAACTAATGTCGTTGGGAGGCTGGCAAGCCATGATCGACACGGAGAAGGGGAGTAGAGATATGGCAGACTATGAGGACAATATCATCCCATTTTGCGGGATTACTCGGCTCCCCACTGATCCGGCGAGAATACTCAAATACGCCTGCACCCAGAAGTTCGAGCGCGTGGCAATCATAGGACAGTTGGAAAACGGCGAGGAATACGCGGCTTGCAGCGATCCAGACGGCGGCACGCTTCTGTGGGATATGGAGCGCGTCAAATGGCGGCTCATGAAGTTCGCGGATGAGGATAGCGAATGAAAGCCCGCACAGCCTCCCAGAAGCGCAAGGCCAAACGCGGCAGGCCAAAGCTACCTGCAACTGATCGTGAGAAATCAGGCCGTCCATCCCGTCGAGAAGCATCAAAGGAACAACGAAACGAAATGTCACAAGCAGCAATCATGGCCCCGGCAATCGAACGCCGTATTAGGCAAGACAACATTGTTCCATTCAAGGAAAAGGGCGGCAAACTGGTGACGGCAGAAGAACAGGCAAAAGATCCACGTCGAGGATATGCACTCGGCCTCATGCTGCTTGATCACAGCATAACACAGCGCCAGCACGACGCAGGCGTGAAATATGCAGAGGCAATGTCCAGGTACTACGGCTTGACAGGAACGCCATTCCCAAGCGCCAGAGCGCAGAACCTGTTCGCTGTTCGCGGCAATGAGGGCGACGAGGACGAGAACAGGTCAGAAGCGGCTAAGAAAGCCCGATCATATGCCAATACGCTGCGAGACGTGCTGCTCGGAACTGGCAACATAGACGAAGGCCGCCGCGTGGTTCATGCCGTGAATGAGCTTGTCGTACTTGATAACGTCCAAGCCCGCCGCTGGCCAGATCACATGCTGCACTTTATCCGGAAGGGCTTGAACCGGCTGGCGGATCATATGGGGGTGTAGTTATGAGCGATAGATGGTATGCGATGTGCTCTGCACCCCGTGATGGCACTGTTATTTTGGCGATTCATGCGGAATTAGACCTTTCGGCAGCATATTTCATTCGTTGGACGGGAGAGATGTGGGATGGCCCCATTGGTTTTGTGAGCGACCCTGAACCAGACTCGGCTTTCCGAGGGTGGATACCACTTCCGATAATAACTGAACGTTCCACCTCCGAAATGAATTGACAAATCGCTGATTTTCAGGCAGCAAAAAGACAATTGAGAATTGTCACCACCGCAAGCGGCCTCCGGGCCGTTTTTGTGTTTCAGGACAAACCAATTCAACAATTTAGGTGAATTAAATGGCAGGGCGACCACCAAGCCAGAAAACATTCGCCAATATGCTGCGTATTGCCATTAGCGAAGCGCACGAAGAAGGCGGCACAAAACTGCGCGCAGTCGCTGACGCTCTCGTAAAAAAAGCGATAGAAGGCGACATCCCTGCGGTTCGTGAAATAGCTGATCGTCTCGACGGTAAAGTACCGCAGGCAATCATTGGCGATGACGAATCTGATCCGTTGCGTTTCGTAGCTGAAATCAGGAATGTCATTGTCAGGCCGTAGTCTGGACAGGCAAGTCGCAGAGGTATTTGAACCTCTTCTAGAGCCTTCCCGCGACAAAGCAGCATATGGCGGGCGCGGTTCCGGCAAATCGCACTTCTTTGCTGAGCAAATGATATTCGACGCCTTGCGGTTTCCCGGAATGGCTGGGGAAGGCTTACGCGGCATTTGCGCTCGTGAAATCCAGAAGTCGTTGAAGGATTCAGCCAAGTATCTCATTGAAAGCAAGCTAACCAAATTCGGGTTGGGTGAGGCTGACGGCTTCAAGGTTTACACCGACAAGATTGCCACTCCCGGAGACGGGGTGCTGATATTCCAAGGCTTGCAGGATCACACGGCAGATTCAATCAAGTCGTTTGAGGGCTTTCACCGCTTCTGGGGTGAGGAAGCCCACGGCATATCGTCTCGTTCAATCAGTCTCGTTCGCCCGACAATCCGTTGGGAAGATAAGCAGCGTGGCCTTCAGAGCGAAATGTGGTGGAGTTGGAACCCGCTGCGGAAGTCTGACGCAGTAGACGTTATGTTTCGCAGCGAGGCCAAGCCAACCGGTTCAATTGTGGTTCGCGCCAACTGGTCTGACAATCCTTGGTTCCCAAGCGTTCTTGAGCAAGAGCGGCAGGACTGTCTCGACAAAACGCCAGATCAATATGACCATATCTGGGAAGGCGGATACGCAACCGTTCTATCAGGTGCCTATTATGCACAGGCATTGGCGCAGGCGAAGCTTCAAAAGCGCATAGGCGCAGTTGCATCTGATCCGCTCATGCCGCTCAAAGCCTTCTGGGATATTGGTGTACGGGATGCGACAGCAATTTGGGTTGCGCAGTTTGTTGGGCGCGAAATCCGGGTTCTGGATTATTATGAGGCTGTTGGGCAGCCTTTGGCGTCGCATCTGCAATGGCTTCGCACGAGGGGATATGGGCAGGCTGAATGCATTCTGCCTCATGATGCAGCACAGGCCGACGCTATCACGGCAACTCGCTTTGAAGATCACATACGGTCTGCCGGGTTCCGAGTGGAAACGATACCCAATCAGGGCAAGGGCGCGGCGCTTAAGCGCATTGAAGCAGCAAGAAGGCTATTCCCCGCCATCTGGTTCAATGAGGTGACGTGCCAGGCTGGGTTAGATGCGCTCGGCTGGTATCATGAGAAGCTAGACGAGAAGCGCGGCATTGGCCTAGGCCCTGAACATGATTGGTCGAGCCACGGATCAGATGCATTCGGGCTTATGTGTGTTGCGTATGATGCGCCTCGCGTCAAATCGAGCGCTCGTGAACCTCGCCGCGTGAGTGGCTGGGCCGCTTAAAGGACTTCGCACATGGCTGGATACTTTGAGCGGTCGCCCGCACAGGCGTCCGACACAGACGATATTGCGCAGTTCAAGCGTTGGTATCGCGCTGATATTGAAAAAACCAATGCGTGGCGCAAGGAAGCGCGAGAGGACTACAGGTTCCGCGACGGGGCAGACAGCGCCGGCAAAGGTGGGCAATGGTCTGACGAAGACCGGCAAATCCTCAAGGAGCAGGGCCGCCCGGTAATCGAGTTCAACCGCATTGGCGTTCTGGTTGATGCTGTTGTTGGTGCAGAAAGCGGCAATCGTCGCGAGGTCCGCTATATCCCGCGCGAAAACGGCGATGCGCTTGCCAATGAGCTGCTGACTTCTGCGGCTGAATGGTTTCGCGATCAGTGTGATGCAGAAGACGAGGAATCCGAAGCATTCAAGGATACCGTTACGTGCGGCATGGGCTGGACGGAAACGCGGCTCGACAGAACGGACAATCCGGACGGTGATCCGAAGATAGAACGCATTGATCCGTTTGAAATGGCTTGGGACTGCAATGCAGACAAAGCCAATCTGACGGACAGCAAGCGCCGCTGGCGTGTTCGAAAAATGCCTATGGAAGAGGCTAAGAAGCTCTTTCCTGACGTTCCAGAAGAGGCTCTAAACGCTGCTTGGGCCGATCCTGACGCAGAGCAGGACAACAATCCTCGCAGTATCAATCCTCGTGAGCGGTACACTCGTGAAATCGAGGATCATGGCCCACAGCGTCAGGTTGTTATTGCAGGCTGCCAGTATCTGGAAGAGGAAGTCTATTACAAGGCGCTGATGCTGACGCCGCCTATGATGCAGCCTCAAGTCGTTGAATTGGAAGAAGCCAAGTTCAAGATTGCTGAGAAGCACGGCGCGATCATGCAATCGGTTCGCTTGAAGCGTCAGACGGTCATGCAGTGCTTTCTTGGCTCTGTCATGCTGGGCAAGGCCGTTCCGACGCAGACCAAGGGCTTTACGTGGCAGTGCATTACCGGCCTCAAGGATAACGATAAGGGCACGTTTTACGGCATTGTACGCAGGGCTAAAGACCCTCAGCGCTGGGCCAACAAATGGCTCTCGCAAATGCTGCACATTCTCAATTCGCAGGCCAAGGGCGGCATTATGGCCGAGCGCGGCGCGTTCGAGAATGACAAGGACGCAGAGGAAAGCTGGGCAAGAACCGACCGCATTACCTTCCTTGAGCGTGGTGCGCTGTCTGGTTCCAGTGCGAAGATACAGCCAAAGCCGATGGCTCAATTCCCTGCCGGGTTCGACAGGCTTCTGGCTTATGCAGACGAACTGATCACCAAGGCAACCGGCATCAACATGGAATTGCTGGGAATGCGTGAGGTCAATCAGCCTGGCGTTCTCGAAGCCCAGCGCAAGCAGTCTGGCATGGGCATTCTGGCATCGTTCTTCGACAGCTTGCGGCGCTATCGCAAGCTTCAGGGCAGGGGAATGCTCCGGCTTATTCAGGACTATCTGTCCGATGGCCGCATGGTCCGCATTGTTGGCGATGAGAAGGCGCAATATGTGGCGCTCACCAAGGAAGCGGTGGCTGACGTTGACTATGACATCATTGTAGATGACGCGCCAACCAGCCCGAATGAGAAGGAACGGACGTTCCAGTACCTCATGCAGTTACTGCCCATGTTCAAGGACGCAATCGGTCCTGCGCAGGGTATGTTGCTGGCAGAATATTCGCCTCTCCCGGCCTCTCTCGTTGAAAAGCTGAAGAAGTCGGTTGAGGAAGGCATGGCCCAGCAAGCGCAGCAGGGGCCAGACCCGGCCATGCAGATGCAAATGCAGGCGGAAGCCATGAAGATCGAGGCGACCAAGGCCAAGGCGGAAGCCGATATAGCCAAGTCGAACAATGACGTTGTGATTGCGCAGTTGGCCGTTCAGCAGGAGCGCGAAAAGGCTGCGGGCGAGGTCGAGAAGGCCAAATACGCCCAAGAGCAGCGCATGAATGACGCCATCGAGCGTGAGAATGAGCGCAACTTCAAGGCGAGGGAAGCCGCGAACACGAATGGCGGCAATTCCGATCAGTTGGCAATGGCTCTCGCTGCCATTTCGCAAAAACTCGACCAAGTAGCAGCGCGCGGCGGGGGCAAGCGTGTCGTTCGCGGAGCCGATGGCCGGACAACGCATCTCGAAGGTGAAGACGGCTCAAGAATTAACATCGTGCGGGGGCCGGACGGACGTCTCGCAGGCTTTGAACCAATGGTGAACTAAGATGGCAAACGCCCTGTACCCAAAATGGAAAGAGGCCATTGTTCAGGCTACTTCCAACTCATCCCTAGGCGGCACTGTAAAAATCGCCCTCGTGGATACCGGAACATACACATATTCCGCATCGCATGAGTTTCTGTCCAGCCTGAGCGGCGTTGTCGGTACAGCTCAAACGCTCGGGACAAAGACATTTACAAACGGTGTTTTTGACGCAGCGGACGTGACGTTTACGGCGGTTTCCGGTGCTTCTGTTGAGGCATTGGTCATCTACGTCGATACCGGCTCAAGCGCCACTTCTCGCCTCGTCGCTTACATCGATACGGGCCAGACGGGCCTGCCGGTGACGCCGAACGGTGGCGATATAACCGTGACATTCAACGCATCTGGCATTTTCGCGCTGTAGGAGGCTGCAATGGCATACGCAGACGTAAAAGCCGCCCTTGCGCTCATCGAAGCGGATTATCTCGCGGTTGAAGAACAGCGGGATTTGCTGAGCGATTCCGTAAGCAAGCTGACGATAGCAAACGCGGCTCTCAAGGCTGATATTTCGGCCAAAGACGCTACGATTGCGACACTTCAGGCGAGGATAAAAGAGCTTGAAAACCCTACGGGGCCGACCGGCCCTACAGGTTCAACTGGTTCGACGGGATCGACCGGCTCAACGGGAAGCACAGGCGCAACAGGTAGCACGGGAGGAACCGGCGCGACCGGCACCTTTTGGCAGGGCCTTAAAACTGTTTGGCCTACTGCTAAAACGACTGGCCCGCGCATTGCGACTGTAGCCACGACCAACAATCGTCCGAGCGGTACGGTCAAGGGCAAGAAGTTCACCGGCACCGTATACCCGGCCAATAATACCATATTCGAGGATTGCGAGTTTGTTGGCGGCGACATCTGGATGATCGATGGCGACGGCAAGAAGGTCACGTTCCGTTATTGCCGCATTGCGGGCAACGGGGCGATTCAGGCAGGCATTCTCTGCACGCCGACGATGGAATATTGCGATGTTTCCGGTGTTACTGACGGCGTGAAGACGCAGGGTGACGGCTGGTCTATCAAGCGTTGCTATTTCCACGATCCCAAGAGCCGCGCAAACGAGCCACATTATGACGGCATTGCCATCCAGTGGGACAATTCCAACGGCCTGATTGCCGAGAATTACATCGACTGGCTGGATACGTCCGCCGTGTTCATGAAGAACGAAACAGGCCAGGTGAAGAACATCACGGTTCGGCACAACTGGCTTGGTGGTGCCGATCTTCCCATGCGCATCGAAGAAAACATTCCGGGCTGCAAGGTCTATGAGAATGTGATTCAGCGCGGGTACTGGGGCAGCATGGACGTGGAGCCATCCGACGCGGTTGTCTATGGCAACATCGACAGCGTGACGGGCAAGGCGATCTAATAGGCGGTTGCAATGGCCGCTACTTATGGCTCGATAAGCCGCAAGGCATACGGAAGCGCTACAACAACCAGCACCAACGTTCCGTCAGGGACAACGGCTGGCGATCATCTGCTTTATGTGCAGATCAACGCCAATAGCGGCACGGCTGTTACGGTTGGGCTGCCCGCTGGCATAACGCGGCTTTCAGGCTATACGCCGCAGACAGGTACGGACGGCTCTTTCGGTTGGCGGCTGGATATTGGCGAAGTCATAGCTGACGGAACCACCAGCTACAGCACGACGCACTCGTCAACGAACACCGAAACGTTGATGATTCGCACGACTGGCAGCGGCACGCTGTCGGTTGATGTGTTCTCGCAGGCTAACAGGGTATCGCCTCCTGGCGAAGTTGTAACGGCAGGTTCAGTAACGACAACTGAATCAAGCGATCAACTGTATTTCATCAGCCTGAATTGGGATGAGGTAGCATACACTCCGCCAACTGGCATGACGGAACGGCAAGATAGCCTATTCCTTTATCTTGCGTCGCAGTCCCTGTCGTCATCTGGCGCGACCGGCACGCGCACCATAGGATCATCGACAACCAACCCTTGGTTCGCAAACCTCATAGCGATCAAGGACGTTGCAGGCGGCGGCGGCTCACAGAGCATTACCGGGGCGCTCTATACCAACAGCAATACGTTCTACGGTGCGACTGTTGCACCGGGTGCGGTTACTGTTTCGGGAGGCCTGCTTACCAACAGTCAGACGTTCTATGGGGCAACTGTTGGTCGCGGTGCGGTCAATATCGGCGGCGCTCTTTATACGAACTCAAACGGTTTCTTCGGAGGCACCGTTTCAGCGTCCTACACAATTCAGGGCGCCCTGTTCACGGACGGAGACACATTCTACGGGGCCACGGTAAGCCCCGGCTCGGTGACAATCGGCGGTGTGCTGTTTTCAAATAGCAACGCATTCTATGCAGCGGCTGTCAGCCAAGACGGCGCACCTCAGAACATATCAGGCGCACTCTACGCCAATACGCAGACGGTTTATGCGGCAAGCGTTGCGGCCAAATATTCAGTTGCTGGAGCGCTTTATTCTGACCCTGACACGTTTTTTGCAGCAACGGTTTCGCAGCCAGTTGCGCAGAATATTTCAGGCGCAAGGTACGACAACGACAACAGTTTCTTCGGGGCTGTAGTTGGCGGGAAACGCGATACTGGCGGGAGCGGCAATCAGGCGGGCAGAGCCAAACGCCGCCGTAACATTAACGACGATCCAGACGCTTTTGCGGAACTGCTCGAAGAATGGCGCGAGAAAAAGCGCAAAAAGCAGGCCAAAGACGAGGCAAAGCAAGAAGTTTCGCAGCCCGAGACGTTTGAGCCGGAAGAAATCGGGCCGGAACTATATCGCCAGTTATTGGCTCTCGAACAAGCTTATGAACGCAGCATGGAAGCGGCTGAAAAGCTGGTTTCCAAGCGCAATGTCAGGGCTGCAATGACGGCTGCGAAGGAATTGGAAGACGCTCAGGCGGCATATCAAGCGGCTCTGGACGAAGAAGACGAGGAAATTATCGCTCTGTTCGCAGCGTAACGGATCGCAGGCCCGCAGCCTGTGTTCGCCCACCGCAAGCGCGTTGCGGGTCCGCACGTGGCAGCGCACGCCACAAATCAGGTGAAAAATGTCAGATATTGAGAATGCGGACGCGCTGTCCGCAGAAGAGAAGTCGTATTTTGAAAGCCGGGGCGAGAAGGCACCGGAAGCAGTTACCCCAGTCGAGCCAGAAGTTAGCGCAGAACAGGGTAACGAGCCAGCAGACGGGCAAGAAGGCAAGGAACAGGGCCGTAAAATGGTTCCTGTCAACGCCCTGCACGAAGAGCGCGAGGAAAAGAAGGAATTACGCCGCAAGCTTGAGGAAATGGAGCGCAAGCAGGCGGTTCTTGATGATCGCTGGCAGCGCATTCTTGCCGCAAGCGAGCAGCAGCCCGCCCCCAAGGCGGAACAGCCGCAAATACCCGATCCAGAGCAGGACATATTTGCAGCCCTGAAATACGAGCGCGAGCAGCGCATGGCTCTTGAGGCCAAGATAACGGGGCAGGAACAACAGACGGCAGAGCAGCAGCAAGTTGCTCAGATGGAACGTCAAATCTGGGGCAAGTGGGAATCGGACGGCGCGCAGTTCAAGCAGTCCACGCCGGACTTTGGCGATGCCGCGCTATTTCTCGCTGAAGCGCGAGACAAGCAGTTAGCCTCTATGGCGGCGGTCGATCCTCGACTTGCTGACAAGGCATATCGCGATTTCGTCATGAACGAGGAATTGAAGCAGATCGTGGTTGGCGCAGGCCAGCACGGTATTTCGTCGGCAGAGCAGATTTACAACATTGCCAAGGCGTGGGGCTACACTGGTCCGAAGCCAAAGGCAGACGACGCGGCTGGCATTGAAAAGCTTGCGCAGAGCGTTGCAGCAGAGACTTCCCTTTCGGCAGCAGGCGGCACGCGGGCAGGAAGCCCAAGCACGTCTGAAGCCGTTGCTTCCATGTCGGAGGCTGAGTTCGAGGCGTGGTTCGAAAAGAGCGGCGTCAAGGGTTTCAAGCAGTTAATGCGTTGAAATAACTAAACCGTCCGGGGCCGGTTAAGCCCTGCTCGCCATACGGTGCGTCATCCGTAAGCGTCACCGCTTCCACGCAGAGAAGCGCTCGCCCTGCATTCGCGGCGTCAAGCGAAAGCACCTCACCAAAACCATCCACTTTCAAAGGACTGAGACACATGTCTATTGCTACTCAGGGCGTCAATGACGCACTGACAGTGAAGCTGTGGTCCCAGCGCATGGATGTCGAGGCGCTCAAGGAAACGACCGCCTACGAATTCATGGGCGAGGGCGCAGGCTCTCTCTGTCAAATTATGACGGAAACCAAAAAGGGCGCGGGCGACCGCATCCGCTGGGGTATCCGTATGCTTGCCACTGGTGCAGGCACCACCGAAAACGAAACGCAGGAAGGCAACGAAGAAGGCCTCACGCGCTACTACGACGAGCTTCTGATTAACGAACTTGGTCACGCTCACCGTGTGCGCAACGAAGGCACAATCGACCGTCAGCGCGTTCCGTATGACATGCGCGAGGAATGCTATGACTCGCTCAAGGACTGGAATGCAGACCGCATTGATACCTGGTTCTTCAATCAACTGGCGGGGAATACCGTAGAGACGAACGGCAAGTTTCTCGGCTTCAACGCCGCAATCGCGCCATCGTCCACACGCGTGTTTCGTGGCGGTGCGGTTGCAAACGACCAGTCAATGTCGAGCGATACGCAGAAGTTCACGCTTTCGCTTATCGACAAGGCAGTGAACCGCGCAAAAACCGCGTCTCCGATGATCCGGCCAATCAAGGGCTTGGGCAAGGACGTGGATTATGTGTGCTTCATCCACCCGGACCAGACGCTTTCGCTCCGCGCCGATACGGCAACGGCTGGCAACTGGTTCGACCTTCAGGGCAAGCGCTTGCAGGGCGGCGAAAAGGACAACAACGGCCTCTACACCGGCATGTTGGGCATCTACAATCGCACCCTGATTGTTGAGAACTACCGCGTTCCGCAGGGGATCAACTCCGGCACGAACGTTGCAGTTGCCAACACCCGCAGAGCCATTTTCTGCGGCGCTCAGGCGTCTTCGCTCGCTTTCGGTAAGAACAACGCCAAGAACAAGTTCAAATGGACAGAGGATTTGTTCGATTACGACCGCGAACTTGGCGTCCGTTCTTCCTTCATCGCAGGCATGAAAAAGACCGTCTATAATAGTGTCGATTACGGCACCATTGTTCTCGGTTCTTATGCCGCGCCTGCTTCGTAAGGAGGGCTAGAACATGCCTACAGGAACCGTAGCAACGACTGCTCGCCAGTTTCATCAGCAGCAGACGCACTATCTCCGCAAGCGCATTCTCGGCACAGCCGGGAACGGGCTTTACAACGTCGGCACTCTGCCGGCCGGGGCAAACATTCTGCGCATCAGCACGCTGGCGCGCACGGTGTTTTCCGGCGGCGCTCCGACCGTCAGCTTCGGGCCTTCCGGCACTCCGGCAGGCTACTTTGCTGCGGCTGGCGGGCCAATCACGACAGCAGGGCGCAACAACGTCACGCTGATTGCGACCGGCACGCTCGGTGTGGACGTGGACACGGTAATCACTGCGACTGTTGGTGGCACTCCCACCGCAGGCGTTGTGGATATCGAGATCGAATACACCGTAGCCAACGACGGCTAACGAGACAGGGCGGCTCCTTCGGGGGCCGCTCTTTTCTTGCGTGCGAGGTAACAAATGGCGACATTCGGCGACCTCAAAGCTGATATAGCTGACGATATAGATGATCCGAATAATGAGTATGGATCGCAAATCGCGTCTGCTGTTCTCGCTGCTATTCGGTATTGCGAGCGCACGCAGTTCTATTTCAACGAAACACGTGAAAAGACGTTCAATACGGTCGTAGGCCAGCAATGGTACGACAAGGACGATCTGGCTGATATTGCCACGCTTATTCGCATTCAGCGCGCGTATGTGACGGTACTCGGAAACACGACTGATTTATTGCTTATCTCGCCGGACGAGATTGAAGAGCTTTCCGACAACACGGCGGCGACGGGGCAACCCTATGGCTACTGCGTGTTTGGGCAAAGAATACGTCTCTATCCCATTCCAAACGGCGTTTATCAGGTGAGGCTGCAACTTGCGCCGTATCGCCTGGCAATGCCCGTTGCAGATGGCGATCAGACAGTATGGACGACTGAGGCTTATGACATGATCAAGGCCCGCGCCAAGTACATTCTGGCAAAGAATACGCTGAAAGACGCCGCTATCGCCGCTGAGGCGCTGAATGACTTCAACGATCAGTTTCAATCATTGAAGGCTGAAACATCCAGCAGGCTAGGGACGGGCAGGATACTGCCCACGAGCTTCTAATGCCGGTTCTCGATGTTGCTCCTTTCCGGCCAGACAATGCGCATTTGAACTCGGCCTACGCAACCGAGATATGGAATGTTCTCCGGGCGGAATCATCCTACATTCCGTTCAAGGCGCTGCAGGCTTTCACTGCGCAGGTTGGTGCAGTTCCCCTGGGTGGGATTACCATTCGAGACGATGACGGACTGACACATATTTTCTGCGGCACGGCAGGGAAGCTCTGGAAGCTGGACAACACGACGCTGACCTGGGAGGACGTTTCCAAGGCTGCCACGACCTATAGCGCTACGATAGATGAGCGCTGGCGGTTCAAATATTACAAACCCTACGTGGTTGCGGTGAACATCAATGACGACCCGCAATATTATCAGATCGGGACATCTACGGACTTTGCCAATCTTCCCGGCACGCCGCCGCGCATGAGGCAAATTGCGGTTACGGGTGATCGGATGTCGGGCGTTGACGATGACACCATGTACTGGTGCGACACAGACGATATTTCCAACTGGACAACGGGAACGTCAGGCTCGCAGAAATTCCCCGATGGCGGCAAGCTTATGGGGTTAACGGACGCCACCAATCCGCTGATATTCCAGAAAGCCAAAATACGGCTGGGGACATTTGTTCCCGGTTCGTTGGAGACGTTTTCGTTCCAGACCTTGCATGATCAGCGCGGGGCTGCTGCGCCGTATTCAATATGCACCAGAGGCGCGGTAACGTTCTTTGCTGATAGCGGCGCGTTTTTCATGATTTCGTCGGACGGGCAAATCTCGCCGATTGGGTTTGAAAAGGTTGATCGCACAATCTTCGGTCAGATCAGCGGCGTAGGGTTAACTCGCATATTTGGGGAAATCGACCCATTCTACAGCCGGGTTTATTTCGCCATTCAGGTTGAAAGCACAACTGACGCGTTTGACAGGCTGCTTTGCTATGATTGGCAGATAGGCGAATGGACGCAAATCCGCATGAGCCTGAATATCCTGTTTCCTCTGGCTTCAGGAACTATCGGCTATACGCTGGCTGGATTGGATACGATATCCGCGACGTTGGCTGGATTGCCGTTCCCGTTGGGCAGCAAAGTGTGGCAGGGCGGTGCGCCTGTCATGGCGGCATTCGATAGCAACGGGGCGTTGGGGTTCTTTCAAGGAGCCAATGCAGAGGCCACAATCGTTACGCAGGAACTGGGCGATCCAGCCGCAGGGGTCACGCGATTCAATGAAGTCGTGCCGATTGTGGACGTAGACGATTTTTCGGATTTGAGATTGTCCGTTGGTTCCAGAATGCGCAGGACTGACACGATCAACTGGACTTCGGAGTTCACGCCTTCGACCAATACGGGCATTGGCCGCAAGAACGTCAGGTCACGATTTAACCGGGTCAAAACAGTAATATCGGCGGGGGCCAACTGGACGCACTGTCAAGGCGTTTCGATCAACTCCACCAGCGCGGGGCTTCGCTAGTGGGCAAGTACAAGGTAGTCAGCACACAGGATTGGCCGTTTGAGAAACTGGCCCGATACACACCGCAGATAACCGCCGCCATGAAGCAGTTGGCCGAGAAATTCCCGGCTGACGTGACGGTGCGGGATCTGGCGCTTGAATTGTTCAAGGGCGACAGGCTTATGTGGCTGATACTCGATCAGGAAGACGAGTTTGTGTCGTTCTGCTGCACGTCGATAGCCACAACGCCTGCGGGCAAGAAGATTGTTACGCTGTCCTCTCATGCGGGTGCTGCTGGCTTGGACTGCGTAGACGACATGTGCAGCACGATTGAAGCTTATGCTTGGGAGCAAGGGGCTGACTATTGTGCCGCAGAGGGCCGTAGGGGCTGGCTCCGCGAATTGGCTAAACACAATTATCGAGAATACGCCGTTGTTCTAAGAAAAGAACGGCCTGTCAGCCTTACAGGAGGCGACCATCTCCAAAACTAGCAAGACAAAAAGCGAATCCTCACCCCCTGAATGGAGCGCGCCGCTTTTTAAGGCAGGCGCGGCAGAAGCCAATAAGCTCTATCAGGCGGGCGTTGGTGGCAATACCTATATGGGCAGCGCGGTTGCACCGCTGTCCGGCACCACCATGACGGGCGTCAACCAGCTCGCCAATGCAGGGGCAAATACCGATACGTCAGGCACTCGAAACCTGTTTGCGCAGATCGGCGCGGCGGCTGTTGATAATCCATATCTGTCCGAGAATGCTTATCTTGAGCAATCGCTCCAGCCGCAATTGGACAAGGCGGCGGCGCAGACGAGAAGTGCAATGTCCGGCATGGGCAGGCTTGGCGGCGGCGCTGAAACGAATGCGTTGGCCCAGACCTTGGGTGATATTCGCACGACAGCGTTGGCAAACGATTGGAACCGCAGAGCCAATATGCTCACCACAGGGCTTTCGCAGGCTCAAGGCGCGGCTTCGTCTATGGCTGGTCTCGATCAGAAGCAGTTCGAAAATAAACTGGCTGGGGCCGGTGCAACGCTACAGGCGGGCAATATCCTCGATACGCAGAGCCAGAACCAACTATCCGATTATGTGTCCCGTTGGTACGCCAAGGACAACGAAGACTGGAACCGCCTCGCCATGATGCTTTCCGCAGCGCAGGGCAGCGCGGGCAATTACGGCGTGACGGAAAGCACCAGCCGCCAGCCGGTGAATATAGGCGGCATAATGAGCGGTTTGGGCGGGCTTAAGTCGTCTGACATTCGTCTCAAGGAAAACATTATCCGCGTTGGCGAGTTGAACGGCCTCACGCTGTACGACTTCTCCTACAAGGGCGAACAGGCCCGTTATCGCGGCGTCATGGCTCAGGAAGTGCCGTTGTATCGTTCCGAGGCAATTGCAATCGGGCCAGATGGGTTCATGGCGGTTGATTATGCAAAACTGGGCTTCCCGATGATGAGGGTCGGATAATGGCTACAACAGCAACACAGGCAACAGGCACGTCACCCTTTCAGGGTAAGTTTGGAACCGGGGCGAATACTGGCACGTCAGCAGGCGGGCTTGGCAATGCCTTCCTGAGCAATTCAGCAATTGCCCCGGTGAATGTGCCGACGATTGGCGCGCCTAGCTTTGGCTCAATGAGTGGCGGGCTTAACCTTATGCCAATGCCGACGAGTTTGGGTGTAACGCCGGTTGCTGCCCCTGCTGCGCCAGTGGCTCCTACCGGGAAACAGCCCGGACCGCACGACCTTGGTGGGCTGAAAAATTATCGGACGAATGCCGTTCTTACCGACGAAGAAAAGAAGAACTTCAAGGGCGGAATGCCACGGTTTCTAGGCGGACGCTGAGGTCGGAACATGGCGAATTTCCTTCAAATGCTTGCCGAAATGTTGAGCGGGCAGGGCGGCGTTGCGCCCGTCGCTGCTGGGCCAGTAAACAGGCTCACCAACCTTGGCGGCATGGACACACCAGCGGGTGGCGGCGCACTTGATGCTGTCGGCCAGCGTATCATGCAGCAGCAGCTTAACCCGTATATGGGTGGTGCAGCGCCGGTAAATGCCCAGCCAGCGCCTTCGGCGGCTCCTGTGGTGGATAATGTGCAAACGGCCTCAACGCCTTCTCCCGCGCCTTCTGGCGGCGGTATAGGCGGGTTTGTGCAGAACCTGTTTGGTGGTGGACAGCCGAAAATGAATGCCACCGTCAATTGGCTTCAGACAAAGGGTTATGACGCTGGCACTTCGCAATTCATCGCTGGCAATAAGGACGTATTGCAAAAAGTGCTGATGACGCAGGCTATGGGCGGGCAGCCGAACGAATATATGGAGCGCGCGAAAGCGGCGTCTCAGTTCGGTGTTGATCCTAGTTCGGAAGCTGGGCGCTCGTTTATCCTGACGGGCAACCTTGATGCCGGTGGGGATGAGTATAATAGGCGAGCGACAGCGGCGCTCCGCTACGGGCTAAAACAAGGTTCTCCGGAGTTTACCAATTTTGTTGCAGGCCGGGACATTATCAAAGGCCAAGACGAAAAGGCTCTCGTCAATGCGGGCGATGGCCGCCTATACGATCCAAATACAAAACAATGGATAACCGCGCCTAATGACGCGGCAGGGGGCGCATTCCGGTTCTCAGGCAACAGTGTTGAGGCACAGGCGCTCAATGGCCTTATTCAGAGCGGCCAGCTTACCGAAGAAGAAGCCATGCAAGTTGCGGCTGGCAAGGTAATCACCAACCCGGCTGACGGTTCTCAGATATTCATGACGCCACAAGGACTGTTTGGCCGAGACGCGACGGGGAATGTAACTCCTGTTGCACCCGCAGCAACGGCACAACCCGCACCTGCACCGATTCCCGCTGCTCCAGATGCACCCGCCATAGCCGCACCTGTTGCTCCCGCTCCTTCCACAGCTCCAGCCGTTCCTACCACTGTTGCGCCGACACAGCCAACTGCACCGTCCTTGCCAAATGGCGCAAAGCCAATTCCCGGCGCAACACAGCTTACTCCCGGCAAACCCGGCAAGATGGCAACGGAGTCCGAAACCCGCGCCCGCGCGCTCTATACCGTTGCAACGCCAGAAATGAAGATCGTGGAAGAAATGTTCCCGGCTCTTGGCGACAATACAAATCAAGCGCTCGACAAAATGCCGTGGAATTCCGGGAATTGGTTGACTTCTGAAGATTACCAGAGAGGGAAGAATTCCCTCATGACGATCATTCAATCTTACATGTACGTCACGTCTGGCCAATCGGCACCGGATGCAGAGGTTGAACGCAACGCCAATTCTCTCATGCCAAAAATGGGTGATAAGCCACAGACGATCAAAGACAAGTTGGCCCGTATCAACAATTACGTCAGAGCCATCAAGCAGGCAGGCGGTGAAACCGCGTCCACTCCCGGCGAAGTTGAGGATGGGAACGATCCGCTAGATGTGCGTAAATTCTTGGGCGTCCGGCAATGACAATGACGCTTAAAGGCATTCGCGAAAAGTATCCGCAATATGATGATGTTCCCGACGAACAGCTTGTGGATGCTTTTCACAAGAAGTTTTACAGCGACATGCCCAAAGCCAAATTCAATGTCGCTATTGGCTACCATCCTCCAGCGCATGACGTTCCTGCGTATGATCCCGGCGTTGCTGGCTACAATGCCAAAACGGGGAATATCGAAAAGTCTGGGATGGAGAAAGACTGGGAACGTATTGGGGCCTTCTCGACTGGCGGTGTAGAGGGCTTGCCCATTGTTGGGCCGACAATAGAAAATGGCCTACGCGGCATTGCTGCTGGTGGCGCGTCATTGGCTACTGGCGAGCCGTTTGGCGAAGTCTATGACGATATGGGGCGGCGCGTAACAGCGGCCCAGAATGCGCAACCAACAGCCGCTACCGCAGGACGGGCTATAGGTGCGCTACTAGGCACTGGCGCCACGGTAACTGCGGCTCCTGCCTTGTTCGGGGCAGCGCCGGGGCAAGCGCTTGGCACTCAGGTTTTGAGGGGCGGGATATCAAGCGGCTTGCTTGGCGGCGGCGATGTTGCGGCAAGAGGCGGGACGCCCGGAGAAATAGCGAGCGGCGCAGCCTTGTCCGCCGCTCTTGGTGGGGCTTCTCCATTACTCGTGCAAGGCGCTACCATGCTCGGCAGAACTGCCGGCGGCATGTTGGGGCTTGGCAATCAGGGACGGGCCGAGAATGCCGTGGCCGAAGCTTTGCTCCGCTCCGGGCAGTCGGCTGATGATGTTTCGCGCGGATTGGCAGAGGCAGCAAGCGAAGGCCAAGGCGTCTATACCGTCGCAGATCAGTTGGGCAACTCCGGGCAACGAATGCTCTCTGGCGTCACTCGTTCGCCGGGGGACAAAAGGCAGGCAATTGTAGATGCGCTGGACAGCAGGCAGGCTGGGCAAGGCCGTCGCATAGCAGGTTTTCTCGAAGAGGGTTTTGGCGCACCACAAACTGCGGCGCAGACAGAAGCCGCGACAAAGGCGCTCAGATCTGCGGAAGGAAACGCTAATTATGGCGCGGCGCGCGCTGCTGCCGGTCCCGTGGATGTAACGCCTGCAATCGAGGCGATAGATAACATTATTCAGCCCGGAGTTACGCCAATTGCCGGTGGCACCGATATTGCGGACAATGGTGTTTATTCCACGTTGAGCCGCGCGCGCAAATGGCTGACGGATGGTCGCTCCCAAATTAGTGATTTCAATCGCGGGCTGCTCGCAAAGCAGGAAATGGACGCTCTCATTGAGAACGGCGGAACGGTAGCAGCAAAACTGCGGCCCGTTCGGGATGCGCTGGACGAGCAGCTTGCGCAGGCTTCAAAACCTTATGCGCAGGCGCGTGATGCGTATCGTCAGCGTTCACTGGCTATCGAGGCCGTAGATACGGGGCGCAACGCAGCACGCAGAGGCAGAGTTGAGGATACCGTTCCTCGGTTCAACGGGCTTAGTGCCGACGAGCAGACTGGGTTCAGGGCTGGTTATGTCGATCCGCTTATTGAAAGCACGCAGGGCGCAGCGGTCGGGGTTAATAAAGCTCGTCCTCTTATCAACGATGCAACGGCGGTGGAATTTCCGGCATTCGCACAACCGGGTAGGGCTGATAGGCTAGGACGCCAGCTTGCGCGTGAAAACACCATGTTCGAAACGCGAGGTGCGGCAACGGGCGGATCAAGAACTGCTGACAATCTTGCCGACATGGCGGATGTTGGGTCTTTTGACCCTTCAATGATCGGTAGTGTTCTTTCGGGCAACTGGAGTAACGCTACAAAGACGGCGCTTGCTCACGCCGCCAATTCCTTGCAGGGCCGAAATCAGGCCACGCGGGACATGATTGCCGATGTACTTATGCAGACTTCGCCAACGCGGGCGGCGGCTGATCTGGCTAATGCCGTGCGTCGTGGCGAGCAGTTAACGAGAACGCAGGCTGGTGCTGTTCAGAAGATGCTTCTTGGCGTCACGCCTGTTGCGAATGCGCCCAAGTACCTTTCCGACCGTTGAATCCCAAGCCTTGCACAGAAGATAGCCGATAAAGATCAGTGAGGCCGCGCCAAATAGGCCATAAAAGGCGACAGCCAAGGCGTCACCAAAACTGTATCCCGCGAAGTCCCCTCTGACAAAGCAGATACCCAATCCCATAGGGACGGCGGTTAGTACAAAACTTAGTATCTCGGATTTTATGGCGCTCTTTGGAGCGGGGTTTTCGTTCGGGTCGTGTTCGATCTGCATCCCAACACATTACCACATTTTGCAGGGACTTCCACATGAGCGTACGCGATGCACTCATAAACTCGGCTCGTCAATTGGGCGTAAGCCCGTTAGACCTTGCGACTATTGTCTCATACGAGACGGCAGGCACATTTGACCCGATGAAGGCAGGGCCAACGACCCAATGGGGTCAGCATCGCGGACTAATTCAGTGGGGGGAGCCGCAGGCACGAAAATACCTCAACGGGGATTTTTCGCTGCCGAGCCAGTCAAAAGGCATCGTCTCGTACATGCAGGACGCCGGGGTAAAGCCCGGTATGGGCCTTCTCGACATGTATTCTGCGGTAAATGCTGGGAAGGTAGGCCGCTACAACGCGTCCGATGCCAATAATGGCGGCGCGCCGGGTACTGTCCGCGATAAGGTTGAGAACCAGATGGCAGGCCACAGGGCCAAGGCTGAAGGCTTAATTGGAGACACTTACGGCAACATGCCGGACGGCCCGAAAGGACAGGAAGTCTATTCGCCACCTGCTCAGCCGGTAGATAACACAGCCGTCGCCAGTATCTGGGGGAACGGGGCTTCTCCGGGCGGCATCCCGCAGGACGTGGCATCCGAATTCCAGAGCGCTTACGGCGAGGGGGAAAAGAACATTTGGGAGCGCCTTTCCGGCATAGGCAAGGCTCTTGACGACAGCATTCCAAAAGCCCCCGGCGCTGGCGGTTCCTACGGCGGGCAGGGCGGCAACATGCTCGCTCAAGTTATGAACCAGCCCAACATGGGCGACACGCTTTTGCAGCGCCGTCTCGCGTTCCTGAAGCGCGCCTAACCACACCTACTCACATTCTCGGAGTTTGCTATGGCCGGTTCGATATTCGACTGGAGCTACACGGCTGCGTCCAATAATAATTCGGACAGCCTCATAACGTGGTCTGACAGCCAGGCCCCTTCAACTGTGGACGATTCAGGCCGTGCCATGATGAAGCGCGTGGCGGAACTTCGCGGCGACTTCTCGGCTGCAGGTACCGTTGGTGGTTCGGCTAATGCTATTACACTGACGGCAAAAAGCGGTGTAACTGCGTTCTTCAATGGCTGGCCCGTGTCTTTCAAGGCAGCGTCGTCAAACACCGCCGCAACCACGCTTAATGTAAATTCCATTGGTGCGAAGTCAGTTCGCAAACAGACGACAAGCGGTGACGTGGCGCTTGTTGGCGGTGAGATACAAGCCAACGGCATCTACTACGTTTATTATTCGACGGCAGCGAATGGCGCGGCGGGCGGCTGGGTTCTGATCAACCCAACAATCGCAATTACCGATCTTGTCAGCGCGACGGACCTTCCCTGGCTGTCGAAGCCTATCGGTGAGCCATTCCCGCTCATGACGGATTTGTCAGCGACACCTCCGGCAAACAACAGTTCACTCTATCGCTTCATTATCCTCACGGCTGGGCTAACCGGATCAGGGCAATACAACGAAGGTGTTCTGACTTCTGAAAGCACGTCCGGCTCTGCGCCATTGGTTCAAGCGACGGCAACAATAAGCCTGTCTGGTTCTCCGCTGAATGGGCAGACAGTCCGGCTTATCAATACGGAAGAACGGTTTTTGCGTGCTGCGGCGGCACCGGGGTCCGTGCAGGCTGATGCGTTTCAAGGCCACTACCATGACCCTCTTGCCCCTCTGACTTCATTCGTCGGTGGCCGCACCTCAGGCACGATTATCGGCTCCGGCATTAACTTCGGTAACTTGTCCACGACAGGCTCACCCTCGTCTGACGGCACCAACGGCACGCCGCGCACGGCCAATGAAACGCGCTCGAAGAACTTGGGCGTGAAATACTTCCTGCGGATCAAGTAAGCATGGGTGATTCACCAGCCATCAAGGGCATTGCGGATTATTCCAAAATCCGCGTGATGCTCTATCAGGGCAAAGGCCAAGACCCCGCCAGCGTTCCGGGTACTGCTTTCATTCAGGACTTGTCCGGCTATCAGCCGTTGGACGCTGACTTAACGGCAATAGCTGCACAGACCGGAACAGGCATTGAAGCCAGAACGGGAAGCGGAACCTTTGCGCTTCGAACGCTCACCGGCACCGCGAACCAGATTACCGTTTCCAATGGCGACGGGGTGTCTGGGGATCCAACCTTTTCCCTGCCTGTAGGCAATTTGGCGTCGGGCACCTTCACTCCGACTGGAACAGCAGGAACGAACGTAGCGTCCATTTCAACAAGCCCATGCTGGTATATCCGAATGGGCAGTATCGTCATGGGCGGCGGCACTGTCACTGTGACGTTTACCGCAGGTGGCAGTGCGACGTCCGGCTGGGGAATAAGTCTCCCGATAGCTTCAAACTTTGCGCTTTCCTCCGATGCAGCCGGGAGCGGTGTCGATTCAACGCGCGTAGCCAATGGCGTGGCAATTTTTGCTGACGCCACGAATGACAGGCTTTCCTTCCAGACTTTTGCCCCCGGCGCGAACAGCAACTCGTACCACTTCACCTTCATCTACACGATTATCTGACGAGGCAGCATGAAAATCCTGCTCGATACCCACCGTACCACCGGGCCGGAACTGGTGAAGAAAATACCGCTCACCAAGGGTCTGCCGTACAAGATTTACACACTGCGGGCCATTTGCGTTGAGGACATTCGCGCGGGCGATAAGTTCAATGCCTTCGGCGGCTTCTCAGTCACATTTGACGGGAAATACCCGAATGGGACGTGGTGCAATTACCCCGTCATGTCATGCTGCTTCATACAGATAGCAGACGCCATGCCGTCACAGCCGTTTATCGGTGACGCGGCCAACCCTGTCCTGAACACGATCGACCCGCCAAGCGGGCAGAATATCGACCGCCCTCTTATCCACCATTACCGAACGCGAATGCAGGGCGAATGGGAAGCCGACTGCGACTATGAGCGCAAGTGGTTCCTTTTCTGCGGTTATGCCGCTTCAGCGCTTTGCACACTTGGCCCGCTGGAAGTCCTGACCGTAGACCAGAACTACGGCAGCGCATGGGTGGATCAGTACCGCGATTATTGCCCGGAAGGAACACCAGAATGACCGTCAACATGAACCTTGGCGCTGTGCGGGCCATTGTCAATGCCTGCAAAGCTGCGGGGCTTCCAACAAACCAGACGGCCTATGTGCTGGCGACCGCAAGACATGAAAGCGGTGCGTTCAAATACATGCGTGAGATATGGGGGCCAACCGAAGTCCAGAAGCGCTATGAGGGCCGCAAAGACCTAGGCAATACACAAAAGGGTGATGGCAAAAAATTCCTTGGCCGTGGATTCGTGCAGATCACAGGCCGCCGCAATTATGCCGATTGGTCGAAGCGCCTTGGTGTGGATCTGATCAGCAAGCCGTCACTTGCCGAAAGACCGGAGATTGCGGTTCGCATTCTGGTTGAAGGCATGAAACTCGGCACCTTCACCGGCAAGAAGCTGTCCGACTATATCAATGCCTCAAAGTCCGATTTTTCAGGCGCACGTCGCATTATCAACGGAACGGACAAGGCTTCTCTCATTGCGGGTTACGCCAAGGAATATGTCGCGGCGCTGAACAAGCAGGGATATGCCAAGCCCGCCAAGTCCACACCCGTCCACGGTATCATGCAGGCTATCGAAACGCCTGCGGCCTCAATGGGGCTGTCCCTCAATGATCGTGGTCCTGTCATTGCTGAGCTGAAAAAGAACCTCAACGCCCTTGGCTATGGCCCGCTGACTGAGGACGACATCTACGACGATGCTACGAAGGCCGAAGTGGAAGCCTTTCAGGCAGGCCACAAGGGCGAGGACGGCAAGCCTCTCAAGATAGACGGTATCGCCGGTACTCGGACCTCCAAGGCCATTCAGGCAGCACTGCTGGCTCCGGAAATGGAACAGGCTGAAAAGAGCGTTCCTGCCGCTGCGACTGCTGAGGTGAAGGAAAAGACCGGCTGGCTCGGCAAGGCAACGGCATGGATAACCGGCGCATCGGCTGTAGGCGCGCCTGCTGTGGCCTCTGAGGCGTTTCAGGCGGATTGGCGCACGATTGTTGCCATTGGTGGCCTCGTGCTTGCTGGCGGGCTTGTGACGGGCCTTGTCGTGCTTCTGCTGCGCCGCTGGCTGATAGCAGCATTCAAAGACATCAACGCATCTATCAAGGAGAACTGACATGCTGTCTCTACTCGTTGCCGCACTTATCCTTCTGCTCGTCCTGGCGCTTGTTTACTACGCGGGCAATGCGCTCGGCGTGCCGGGGAACATGGTGCAGATTATCTGTATCGTCATTCTGATTGTGGGCGTGATTATCCTGCTCCAGCGCGCGGGCGTTGTGGGGAGCCTGTAATGACGTGGCTCCTATCCCTGCTTGGCGGAAGCGCAAGCGGCGTTGTCGGCTATCTGCTGACAGGTTTGGCGGCACTCGTCGGCATTCTCATAACCTTCTTTTTTGGCCGGGTTTCAGGTGCCGGAAAGGAGCGCGAGAAGCAGCTAACCAAAGACGCCAAGGCACGCGATACGGCGGATGAGATAGACGACGCCGTAGCAGGGCGTACAGCGACAGAGAACCGGAAGCGATTGAGCAAATGGGCGTCAAAGTAGCAATTGCGCTCTGTGCGCTTCTGACGGGCTGCCAGACCTATTCCGGCTCGTTTTGCTCGATCGCCTCTCCCATTCGCCCGGAAGCGCCGGACGTGGCGCTCATAAGCGATAGCCTGGCCGCACAGATACTCGCATACAACGAAAAGCAGGCCAAACTCTGCGGCGCAAAGCCGTGAATAGCATAGCAGTGCATTGAGGGTGGAAGGTAGAGAGAAGTGAACGCACCGATGCATGTTGACGCTGATAAGCTCGTCGCCAATACCACGCTTACTGTCTACTCGCGGATAAGCGACATCATTCAACCCATTCTGATCGGCATTATCGCCTATTTCCTCGTTGGCGTCCTCAATGACGTGAGGGAACTTCAGGACGAAGCGCCTGCGGTTAAGGAACGGGTGGCTATTCTGGAAACCAACCAGCAGCGTATTCGTGAGGGTACCACGGACTTCCAGAAAGACATCAAGGCGCAGTTGGATCAGATACAAACCCTGATCCGCGTCCAGATACAGGGTCAAGCGGCTTTGACGGCCACAGTCAACGCACAGCAGAAGCAGATCGACCAGCTATTGAACGAAAAGAACCGCTAGCCTCAACATGTGCAATTATTGCACGAGTTGAGCAGTTTGCGTTTTCTGCAAATTGCTGCAATGGCGTCCTTCAATACGAAGAGCCTTTGGTTATCGGCGCGACGACGCAGTGCGCGTTCTGAGATATGCACACCCTTATCCGCAAGCTTTTCCACAGCTTGTGCGGGTGATATGGCTCGGTCGAGAAGGCTCATCCCCGCTGTCCTATCTCTGCAAGCGCGGCGCGGGCGGGGCTTATCTCTTTTTCCAATATCTCGAATGCTTCAACCACGTATTTGAGCATATCCCAACGCATGTATTCCGGCTCTGCCCAAACACTCGCCTTCTCTAAAAGCGCTTCGTAGATTGCCTTGCGGTTTTCGACGCACGCTGTCACGTCTGTCAGCGCCACTCTCGCCCGTTCCAGCTTTTGCTCTAGCTCACGCACGCGGGCTTCGGCTGTCAGAAGCGCGTCGGTCATTTGAGCGTCACGTTCCAGTAAGCTCTCGTGTTCTTGGCGCAGTTTGTAGTCGTAAGTTCTATTCTGCCGAAGGTGCTCAAGTTCTGTGCCTTGAGCCGAAGCGATTGTCTTTGCCGCGTTCTGGACAGTTCGCAAACCGCGTTCCAGCCCATCCCGCTCGTCACGCAGGGCAACGAGGAAGGCGGCGGCCTCTGTCGCTAAGCACGAAGCTGCTGCAACCCGGCCATGTTCTTTTTGGACGAACCCGGCGACATTCTTCAACCGCTCAATCAGCGCGTCTATCTCTGCGTCACTTGGCATTGTCTCCTCCTGAAACGGGAGCGGCGGGAAGAAGATCGAACGATATCCAGAATTTTGGCTGCGTAGGGTAAGGGATAAACGACCAATCGAAGCCTAAATGCCCCCACATTTCACCTTCGCAGTGTCCACTCATCGGATGAAAACCTCTGCCCCAGTGCAAGAGAACCGGCGTTCCATCTTTCGGCGCAGTCTCAATGGGTTGCCACGCCACCGGCTCCGCGCTGGCTGTTGTGGCTAAGGCGGCGGTTAAAGCTTGATGCGCCGCAACCTCGGCCCTATTCTCTAACAACTCGATTTGTTGGCTTGAGCATGTAAAGTCGCCGTCCTCACTCACGCTGCCGAAATCATAAAGCTGCATAGCTAAAATGATTTGTTTCTTAGCTTGACGGGTCATCTCATCCGTTACCACCGGCACAGGCTGCGCGGCTTGGAGAGCATTGAACATAAAACGCGCAGCATGGCGGGCAGCGGCAACACCGTGTTCACCATTCACCGCTAATCCGGCGTCAATGCTCGCTTGGACGGCTTCTTCTATCAACGCCTTCGGGTCAAGTTGCATCGTTGCCTCCTTTGAGCGGGAACGTGGCACTCATGCGTTCGGCAGACATTCGAAGGCCGGTAGCCATGAAGTCGAGCCAACGTTCTACCGCTCGTTTTTGCTGTTCTGCTGTTTCGGGAAAAGGTAGGCGAAGCTCGCTAGAAAAATCGCCTGAAAGCAATTCCAGTTTGAGCACGAGTGTATCGGCCATCTACTCGACCTCCCGTTCTTTGAGCGCGGCGTTGTGCGCATCAACGATAGCCTGCGCCTTCTTCATGTCCCCACGTAGTGGATCAATGTTCAGAAACATCGTTGGACCGTCTGGCCGATCATGCCAGATGTCGTCGGTTGAAGGACGCGGGGGAGCATTGATGATGAATAGGCCATCATTCATTGCGCCAAGATACCAGCGTTCCAGCCGCATCTACTCGCCCTCCCGTTCTTTGAGCGCGGCGCGGATGCGCTTTTCGTGGTCCGCCTGCGCGTGAGACTGCGCGGCTTCGAGTGTTTCGTGTTCGGTGAAGATAAATGGATCTTCGACGTCCCACAGCAGGTAGCCCTCACCGCACGGTAGGCGCACCGATTGCTTGGTGCTGATGGCATATTTGCCGCCCATTCCGTTGGCTTGTAGAAGGCAATCTTCTTGGCCCATGCCCGACCCATCGTCGGGCGGCGCTATCCAGTTCAGCGGCAGGATTTCAACCATCTACTCGCCCTCCCGTTCTTTGAGCGCGGTGTTCTCAACGATCACATATGTCTTGGCGCTCACGTCATAAGTCGCGTAGCCGGGGCTAACAGCCATGAATTCGGAAATGTCATTAGATGCTTGCGGCATGGAAATGTCGAACTGTCGCATCAGATCGGCCCGTCTAATCTGGCCGAATGTTTTAAGGGTGGCGTAGATAAATTCCTGTCGCCGATCTTTGAACCACTGGCTCATCTACTCGCCCTCCCGTTCTGTGCTTGTTGCTTTGTGCTTGTCAAAGTTAGGTTCGGAATAGTCGAGATAATCAGCCCGAAAACGCATGATCTGTTTTAGAACGTCATGTAGATTCAGCATATGGACGTTCATCTTTACATCGTGGTCGTGATCGTCTCGCCAATTTCCCTTCACCAATTGGTCGAACATGTTGGCAATGCCGTCGCCTATGTTTTGCAAGAGGGGTTTCAATTCCGCATTCGCCAAGGCAAGCCGGTCGCGTTCGGCGACAAGACGATCCACAAACATGACCGAACTAATCCGCCCATCCGGGTAAAAGGTGTATCCCGCCTTTTCGCAGATGTATTTTTCGAACCTTATGCCATATTTGTCGTATTTATCCTGCCATTCGTCACGCTCACGTTTCAGCCGGTCGCGTTCTTCCGTGAGGGCGTCGATAACAGCGCCGCGACGGTCTATCTCCCTGCCCATTTCTTCTTTCGACGCTTCTCGTGAGAATGAGATAACAGCCATCACCACACCCAATCGCCGACGCCATTCCAGTAAGCTTGAACAACACCAGCGTGACGGTTGTTCGCTTTTGCGTGGTAGTAGGCGTCGGTCATAGCTTTGAAGCCGCCAACATTATGCAGGCGAACACCAATTTCTCGGCACTTGGTCTGCTCGGCCTTTGGGACGTCCTCATAGGCGTTCCAATAGCGTGTCAGGTCGCAAAGTTCGTCGGTAAGATCACCAAGGTTGCTCATATCATTCGGCTCCTGTCGGGCCATCAAAGCCACCGTCACGAAGATCAGATGGAACGGGAAAATCGATTGCTGACGGCATGGGTTGCCAGCCGTACGGCTCATGATTGGGGTGGACAGGGCCGAGCGCCCAAGCCCATTTCTGTTTTCCGGTATCCTCATCGATGAGCATAATTGCCTCGCCAACATGCCCGCCTGACGTGGCGAGAATGACGGGTACATCTTCCGGCGCTGTGTCGGTTGACCGCCAATAGGACATCACTCGCCTCCCTGCTTGCTCTGGGCGGCGCGGACCATCAAGTCTCTGACTGCGTAATCGATCGCACAAATGTAAAGCGCAGTGTAGAGAATCCACGCGGACCAACATCCGATAGCAATCATGAACCTTCTCCGAATACATCGGCGATAAATCCTTCGACGCGCGCCTGAATGATTTCAGCAAGTTCTGTGATGTCTTCCGGCTTGTTGTCGAAATCACTCAAGAAATATCGGGCTAGTTCTTCGACTTTGGGGTCGACACCCATACGTTCGCGCTTGCGCCGTCTTTGTTGTGCGGACGCCATGCGTGACGTGTCAAGAATTGGCTTGCCGGGGTTTCCCATCACCCATTCCCCCCGTTGGCTTCTGGCTGTTGGGGGCGGGGCCGTTCTTCGTGATCGCACTTGATACTCTGCACGATTTCGTAGTGTTCGAGCTTTCGGCCTAGGCGCTCGTGGTACGGGCCGTCTCGTTCTGCTGGGTCGGTTTTGAAGTTCAGGTGCGAGAAGAACATGTATTTCTCGCCGCCGTTCGGGTAGGAGTGCACGCCGACACACTGCTTATACATGTAGTGACGCTTCCGGCGTACACCTACGAAGTGGAACACCTTCACCACGTCGCCGCACATGATCGGGATACCGCGCTTGTCGTAGAGGTCGCTCACGACCACTGATCCGGGGTTTGGCGTGTCTTTGCTCATTCGTAACGCCCCTTCAATTCGCGCCACACCGGCTCTGATACGCAGGCGGCGCGCTCAATTGTTCGTGTTGGGTTCAATCTGCGGAAATGGGTAACGGCGCCCGGCAATGCACGCGCACAGCCCTGTAGCGTCTGATATGTCCTGTCCTCTGCCGTTATGTCGGGATACGAGCAGGGAAGAACCGTGCAGGAGTAGAAGATGAGGAACCAAGTCACTGTCCTGTCCTCACGTATAGCTGCTTCGGAGGAAGCGGCTGCTTGGTTGATATGCGGGGAGGCTTGGGAGGACTGGCGATAGACCCTTTGGGCTTGATAGCGCCTGTGTGTCTGTCGCGCTGGCGATCTGCCTTGCGGATTTGCCCGATATCGGTAGCGGTTTTGGCCTTATGGCAAACCTTGCAGATCAGACGCCCGTTTGCCGCCTCTGGCTTGCCGCCTAGAGCGTCGGGGAGGATATGATCCACGTCTCCTTCACCCGGTTTTAGAACGCCGCTGCACGCTTCGCATTTGCCGTTTGCTCGGGCTATGATCTGGGCGCGAACCTTGCGGGAGAATTCAGCACGAGCCATCACTGCACCGCCTTCCAGCTTTTGCCGAGTTCCCGCGCAAGCTGCTCGTGCTTGGCGTTCCTAAGCTGCTTTAAGTCTGTGGATTTCACCCTGTACGTGTTTACTGACACGACAGGACGGTGAGTGAAGAAACGGCGGATTATGCGGAGAATGTGCATTAGAACCCTCCACTGGCGCGAGAGTATGCAGAGGCGGGAGCGGGCGAAGCACTATTGCTCGCCTTCTTTGCCGTTTCGGATGAGCTTTGAATTGCCCCCGCCTCTGGTTCGGCTTGTGCCGAATTCTGGTGGTCTGCGAAGATGACGCCGCGCTCGGCACCGAACGCATAAATAAGTTCTATGAGTTCTCCGAATTCCTGCTTGGTCATATTGCTGGTGCGCATACCAAGGGGAACGAAAGTTCCCGCATCAATGCCCGGCACCACCCGCGCTCGGCGTAGGGATGCCGTAAACATGTCTTTCCAATCTTCGCTAGAAAGCTTTTGCCCGTACCACTCAACTTGAGCCGCGACTTCTCCGAGGATAGCCCAGAGAAGGGAATTCTGGTCGAGCGTCCGGCGCGACTGCCGGAACTCGACTACGGTCCCAGCTTCAACGTTGCGAGCCCAAGTAGCTATCTTGTCGCGGTCGGCTTTGGAGTGAATGATGACTGTCGCGCGGCTCATGTCAGCCCGCCATCATCATGCGCGCCGCTTCGGGCAACTCAGTTGTATCTGGGTCGTATTTTTGACGAAGCTGGTGAACTGTGTCACGCAACTCAGTCAAGAAGCTCACCACGTCCTTCTCGATGGCCGAGATTGCCGCGTCGTCGCGCTTCACCCGGTCAACAAACAGGCGCATTGGTTCGGGCAGGCGTGGATCAAAGCTGGCGAAGTCGCACCAATGACGGCCCGTACAAGCCATTTGCCATTGCATTTGCAGGAAATATTTGTCCGGTATCGCGCCACCCAACAACGTCTCGATATGCGTCGCTGTGTTGGGAGCCTTGATCTCCACAAGACCGTCATTGCCGACAAGTCCATCAGGTGAGGCCCCGGTTTCGGCAATCGAGGGATGCGGAACGAAGCCAATTTGTTCAACGTTCGCATCGCGGTAAAACTCATATGCAATGCGGGCTTCCGGCTCCATGTCTTTTCCCCATTGCATTGCGGCATTTGTAAAACCTTCCGCGCGGGTGCCTGTCAGGCGCTCCGCCACCAGTTCGGCCATGTAATTTTTGCGGCTTGCTCCCCAGCCAGTTTTTGTGCGGGCGCAAACGTCCGCGATACGGGATGCCGTTACCTTGCCAAGCCGGATTGCGTGCCACTCTGGGCTACCCTGAACTATCTCATCCATTGGATTGGCTCCGTTTCTTTTCGAGCATTGCCAGCGCACGGGGGAGTTTTCCGGTCGTTATTGCCGGAACGGCCTCAACGCCGAGATACTGGCAGAACTTGGCAATGTCGGTATCGGTCGCCTCGATCAGCGCCAGCACCTTGGACACTTGTTCCTGGCTGATCGGGTCGGAGTGTTGGTCATCGGACTTCTGCCCGTCATCATCCTCGGATGCGGCCAACCCGAGCGCGGCCTTGAGCGTCATGCGCTGCAAATAGGTCAACGTCGATCCAACCTGCTGAATGGCGTTCTTGTTGCCGCTGTCGTCGCGTGGGCCGGATAGGGTGGTTTCCTCGTAATATCCCATGCGGTGCGTGATGATGCACGTCACGGTAATAGGCTCGTTCGGGGCATTCGTTGTTTTGAAGCGATAGGAAAGACCGTACTTGCCTAGGATCGGGTTCACCGTTGCCGCAATCTCGGCAAGGTCCTCATGCCGGTAGTGGGTGCGGCCCTTGCTCGACGTGAAGTCAACCGTCCTGTTCTTGCGGATCGTCGGAATTTCCGCCTTCGCCGCGGCCATTGCTTCGTCAAAAGCCTTGCGGCCCTGATTGGCTTCCCACCTCTCTTGAAGGGCAAGTAACTTTTCCAGCGTTTCCGGTGCCGCGCCGCTCATCAGCGCGCGGTCTATCATTGCCATAGGGGTTGCCACTTCCGACCGGACTGGCACATGCTCAATCTGGTGTTCGTCGTGTTCAACTAGTGCTTGTGATGCGGTTATCATGCGGGCCTCCACGCCCTGCCATTCGCGGCAGGGCTTGTTGTTGGCGTTAAAAGAGAAGCGGTGCAGCGAGGTACACAGCCGCAAACCAAACGAGCATTCCGAGAAGGAAGAAAGGGCGCAGAAGGTATTGAACCGGGTAGCGTTCCATTTCATTCGCTCCAGCACTGGCCGTATCCGTCACAGACGAACTCCGGCGTGGTTAGGTTCGCGGCCACACCAAACAGCAGGCCGAAAACAATAAGGGTGAGGAAGAAAGACAGGGCGCGGGTGCTCATGGTTGCGCCTCATCGCATTCGAATTTGATTTCACGAATTTCGTCAGCAATCTGCTTGTAGATTTCTGCTGCGATTTTCTTGCGCTGTTTCCCGCCCGACCAACGAAGGCTTGCGATCTGATCGCTGGCGTAGATATCCAGCACGTCAGCATATGCCGCGAATTGCTGCGCCACTTCTTCAGGGTATGGCGTGTAAGATTTTAGGCTCATTGCTCTTCCTTCCGTGGCTCTGGATCAAACCGGCCTTCTGCTGCTTCACGAGCTAGTTCAAACAGGCGCTGGCATTCCAGAATGCCCTCGAGGCTGGCGCGAAACCGGCGCTTGTCGAACTCAATGTTGAAGTCGGGGTGTTCAGGGGCGCGTCTCATCCGACCGTCCCCACCAAATCGTTCTTGTGCATAAATTTGCGGACAGCGGACCGTGCAGACGCCACGCTTTGAGCTGCTTCAATCAGGCTGCGGTCCATAGTCGGCTTGCCGCGCGATACCATTTCGCAAAGCTGGTCGATGCGGGCCGCGAGGTGATAAATGTCGCGGTCGATGCTGTTCGCGCTGATCTGCGCATTCGTGCGAGTTTCGCGGGCGCGGATCATATCGCTGACTCCCGCATGAACTGGTGGAAGGCGTCGGCTTTGGAAGCTTCATGCTCCCATGCCGTGTCGTCGCGGCGCTCTGCAAATTCCTCGTTGAGAAAACGGCACTTGCCTTCGTCCTCGTCAATTTCGGTGTAGACGTAGAACTTGCCGTAGTCCGTGAAGTGATCGAACGCTGCTTGCTCAGTCGAGAACCACGCGGCGTCTATCTCGCACTCAGGGTTGCGAGCGAACCAGATACGCTTGTCCAGAGCTTTGAGCGGGAATTTTGCTGAATGATCCACGGCGGGCCTCAGTAGCTGGTGAGAGTTGCGTAACATTCCCAAGCCGAGGCCATTGCCGCCGCTGAATGCTTCAAATTGTAAGAGCCAAGCCCGTCCACAAAGAGGGCGCGGGAGTTCTTCAAGGTGCGCAGCGCGTCTTTGCCGAGATTGGCGTAAAGCACCACGCCGTCACCGAGGCCAATGCCTTCCAAGCGGCCATATGAGCCGTTAGAAGCTACCATTTGCGTCCGGTAGGTGGTGCCGCGCTGTGCTGTCGTACCGCCTATTGCGAGAGACGCGCCAAGCTGCTTTGAGAAGTTGATAACGACGACAATCCCGTCATTGTATTCGACGCGGGCGTTGCAGGATTGAAGCTGCGAATCTCCGCTGACTGTCCAAGCCCCGACATTGCGCCAGAGCGCTTCCTTGGAATGCGCGGGATCGTCCAGAGCAGCCACGAACCCTATGCAGGCTGCAAGTATCGCTAATGCCTTTCGCGTTTTCATTTCGCCCATTCCTTGGCTGGTGCATTGTTGCTCTGGGAGGATTTAAATTAGCCGGAGCCGTCGCCGTAGCCGGAGCCGGAGCCGTCGCCGTAGCCGTAGCCGTAGCCGGAGCCGTCGCCGTCGCCGTAGCCGGAGCCGTAGCCGTAGCCGGAGCCGGAGCCGTCGCCGTAGCCGTAGCCGTCGCCGTAGCCGGAGCCGTCGCCGTCGCCG